>Ga0316605_10000359_pt1 | contig 35279 bp, 34 predicted proteins | sample OWC_soil_day20_n_FD_207666 | JGI IMG/M metagenome (GOLD analysis project Ga0316605, IMG submission 207666) | Wetland soil microbial communities from Old Woman Creek delta, Ohio, United States - OWC_soil_day20_noCT | ecosystem: Environmental > Terrestrial > Soil > Wetlands | place: USA: Ohio...
GATGTCGTCGAAGAGGAGCTTCTCCATCATCCCGGGCACCATCAGGTCCACCTCGGGCCCGGGGTTGTGGACCACCACCTGCTTGAGGCGGGCGGTCTCAGAGAAGACGGAGAGTCGGATGGGCTGCACGGGCGTCCTTGGCTGTTCTTGAACTGCGCAGATTATCACGGGTTACGGCGGGCTCCCGGCACAAGGCCCCGGGCCCCGCCACCCGCTCCGCGGGCCCCGTTCCCGCACCGAACTTTTCAGCGCATGCTGCGTTCTGCTTCAGAAGGGGGAATCCGTCGGCATGGAACCGGGAGCGCTGCTGCAGCGGGTGAGGGCCGGCGACGAACTCGCCTGGGAGGCCTTCGTGCGCCAGCACCAGGGCCGGATCTTCGGCCTGGCCTACCACTACGTGGGCCACACGGAGGATGCCCGGGACCTGGCCCAGGAGACCTTCGTGCACATCTACCGGAACCTGGCCCGGTTGCCGGACGACCCGGGCCTGCTGCCCTGGATGCTCTGCATCACCCGGAACCTCTGCATGGACCTCTTCCGGCGCCGCAGGGCCCGCCCTCCGGCGTGGGACATCCCCGTCGAAGACCTGGGCCACCTGGCCGCGCCGGACGGCGACCCCGAGCAGCAGCTCCACGACCGCGCCCGGAGGGAGCTGGTCCACCGGGCCCTGCGGGAGCTCACGGACCTCAACCGGGAGATGATCCTCTTGAAGGACATCCAGGGCCTGACCCTCGACGAGATCGCCGGCCTGCTGGGCATCCCCGTGGGCACCGCGAAATCCAGGTCCAACCGCGCCCGCCTGGAGCTGGCCGAGAAGCTTGTGGCCATGGGGGTCTCCTCATGAACCAGTCCTTCGATCTGACAGCGTCGATCCTTCAGCTCACCAGCGGTCCCGCCTGCGGCCGCCTCCACGACCTCGCCTGGGACCTGGCCGCCGGGCAGCTGGACCCGGAGACCACCGACCTCGCCCGGCAGCACCTGGACCACTGCGCGGCCTGCCGGGCGCGCCTCGCCAGCCTCGAGGCCGCCCAGCGCCTGCTGCCGGGCTTCGCGGACCTGGACCCCGGCGAAGCCTTCGCCGGGGCGGTGCTGGCCCGGACCCGCAGTCTTCGGCCCCAGGCCCTCGACCCCTTCCTGGAGGGCTGGGCGCGGCTCATGCGCCGGCCCCGGGCCGCGCTGGAAGCGGCCTACCTCGCCACGGCGGCGGGACTCATCTGCACCCAGATCCCCGTGCCCGGGTTCGACCGGACCGCCGGCCCCGCCCTCGTGACCCTGATCCGCCGGGACGTGCGCCCCCTAGCCGAAGCCCCGCTCCGCCAAGCCTGGTCCAGCCCCCTTCCCGCCCCCGCCGTCGCAGCCGCGCCCTCGACCCATCGCCTCCTGCGCTCGGCACAGGCGGCCTGGTCCCGCCTCACCGGTCGGTTCCAACGCGGGGGCCAGGACCTGACTCGGACCCTCCGCGCCCTCTACGAACGGCTCCGGAAGCCCGCCACCGAACCTTCCCCCGCCTCGAAGCGTCCTGCTCCCTGAACCCAAGGAGACATCCGTGTCCAACCCCACGCCTGATACCCCCACGCCGCCCGCCGCCGATCCCGGCGCCTTCCAGACCATGGTGGCGCGCACCGTCTATCAGGAGGATCCGAGGCTCCGGTCCACCGCCCTGGCCACCCTGCTCTCCCTCATGCCGGGCCTGGGCCAGGTCTACCTCGGTTACACGCAGCAGGGCTTCATCAACGTGCTGGTGGTCGGCTCCACCATCGCCATCCTCTCCCGCAACATCGGGGGCCTCGAACCCCTGCTGGGGCTGTTCCTGGCCTTCTTCTGGCTCTACAACATCGTGGACGCCAACCGCCGCGCCGTGCTGCTGAACCAGCGGATCCTGGGCCTCGCGCCGGGCGCCCTGCCCGAGGATGTCAGCCCCGAGATCCGAGGTTCCGTGCTCGGCGGCCTCGCCCTCATCGTGGCCGGCGTGCTCGCGCTGGCCCACCTCCGCTTCGGGCTCTCCATGGCCTGGGTCGAGCGGTGGTGGCCCGTGGCGCTCATCGGTTTCGGGATCTACCTCGTGTGGAAGGCCGTGAAGGCCTCCCGGGAGTAGACGGCGATCCTCAATCGACCTCCAGGTTTCATATTCTTTACCGATTTGGTCGGATATTTTCCTTGAACCCCGGGAAGGCCCGCCGTAGCCTGATTCTTCCCATCGAAACCCGGGGCAAGACCCCATCTGGAGGCTCCATGACCGCATTCGTCACCCAGCCCGCGCCCGACTTCAAGGCTGATGCCCTGGTCAACGGCGAGTTCAAGCAGATCTCCCTTTCCGACTACAAGGGCAAGAAGGTCGTGCTCTTCTTCTACCCCCTCGATTTCACCTTCGTCTGCCCCACCGAGATCCTGGCCTTCGCCGACGCCATCAAGGAGTTCGAGGCCCGCAACACCCAGGTCATCGGCGTGAGCGTGGATTCCAAGTTCAGCCACCACGCCTGGGTCAACACCCCCCGCAAGGAGGGTGGCATCCAGGGCGTGACCTTCCCCCTGGTCTCCGACCTGAACAAGACCATCGCCCAGGACTACAACGTGCTGCTGCCCGCCGGCATCGCCCTGCGCGGCCTGTTCATCGTGAACAAGGACGGCATCCTGAAGCACATCACCGTGAACCACAACGACCTGGGCCGCAGCGTGGAGGAAGTCCTCCGCCTCCTCGACGCCGTGGACTTCAGCGAAGAGCACGGCGAAGTCTGCCCCGCCAACTGGCACAAGGGCGAGAAGGCCATGAAGCCGACCGCCGCCGGCCTCAAGGCCTACGTGGCCGCCAAGTAACCTCGGAACCGACACGATGGCGGGGCGCCGCGCGGCGCCCCTTCTGCTTCAAGGCTTTTCTGAAGGCCATGGGGTTGGAGCAGGAGCGGAAAGCGACCGTCGCGCACAGCGCGATGGCCCGAAGGGCGAGGCCCAGGAGAGGCCGAGTCAGGCCGACCGCCGCCGGGCTCAAGGCCTACGTGGCCGCCAAGTAGACCACCAGAGATGCATTAAGCGGGCGCCCTTCGGCGCCCGCTTAATGCGTACGGTTTTGTGTGCGGAATGGCCTTCAGATGCCGTTCTAAACCAGCTTTTCCGCGGCTCGTAATTTCCAGGCAGCCAACAAGCGAAGGAGAGGATGTGGGTACGAGACTTCCCGTGATCGGCCTGTTGTCCTGCCTGGTGCTTGCGCCGGCAGGGCTCTGCGCCAAATCCCCCCAGGAGGTTACCCCGCTGGTGCACTTGCAGGGTCTCGTCCCGAAAGCCGAGCGCACCCAGGTGATGGTGCTTGGGACCTTCCATTTCCGGGAGATCAAGGGCCGCTTCAAACCATCCATGGTGGAACCGCTCCTGAAGAAGCTGGAGGCGTTCAAGCCCGATGTGATCGCGGTGGAGAGGCTGCCTGGGTCCCTCGTTCATGAATTGGAACTGCGGGCCAAGGCCACCCCCGTCCATGAGGAGGTTCTGACCGGATTTGCAGCCGTGCACCTGGACCTGGGGCATGAGGCCCAGGGCCTTCTGAAACGCGACATGATCCAAGCCTCGAAGGCCCTCGCCTCCCAGGCCGTGGCGCCACAGGATCTGGAGGCCCGAGGTCCGGCGGCCTGGGCCCGTCAGGCCCTGCTTGAACTGGCTGCCTATGAGTTGCCGAGCGCCCTCCTCTCCTGGTCCCGGGTACCCGCCGAGGATCTGGAGGCCAGGTCCCAGGTCCCAGCCCCATTGGCCATCAAGCTGGACGCCCAGCTGGCACAGATCAATGAGGTGCAGGCGCTGGCCATTCCCCTGGCTCGGCGGCTGGGACATCCAGGAATCTGCGGCGTGGATGAATTCGAGGATCTCGAGGCCATTGGGCCAGTCATGGAGGCCCTCATGGCGTCCTCCAAGGACTCGCCTCTGCTCGCGACTGTCGGGAAATCGAAGGTCTACCAGGAATCCAGCCAGCGGCGGGACGCCGCCGTCGAGGCAGGTGACCTGCTTCCCGTTTTCGGGCATCTGAACGCGCTCGCATATTCCTCCCAGGATGTGGACGCACAATGGGGCGTATTCCTGCGGACCCGTTTCAAGGACGGCTCGGATCGCGGACGATTGGCCCTCTGGGAGGATCGGAACCTGAAGATCGCTGGGCGGATTCGCGCCATCACGGCCCGCCATCCAGGCAAACGCGTCCTCGTCATCTACGGCGCAGCGCACAAGCCATTCCTCGATGCCTACCTGGGAACATGCAGCGACCTTGAGATCGTTCAGCCCAGCATGGCGCTCGGGTTGACTCGCTGACACCTGCCGCGAAGGGCCTCCTGACGGCGGCGGCCTCTGAAGGGCACGCCCGCTGAAGGTGGCAGCACCGGGGCGTCCGCTTGTGTTTCATACTCCGGAGGCACCCACCACCGGAGACCCGTGGCGATCCCCCCGACCCCCATCCGCGCCATCGTCCTCGGGGGCGGCATCTCCGGTCTTCTGGCCGCCTGGCACCTGCGTCGGCGGGGGATCTCGGCCGAGGTATGGGAGGCTTCGGCGGCCCCCGGCGGCTGGGCCCAGACGCGATCCTGGCCCGGCCCCGCGGGCGACCCCGGCAGGCTGGAGCGGGGGCCCCAGAGCCTGCGGGTGTCCACCGGGGGCGCCCTGGACCACCTGCTGCGGGAACTGGGGCTGGACCTGCTTCCTTCCGGCCCACGCGGCCCGCGGTGGCTGGGCCGCGAGGGCCGGCGTCAGGCCAGCCCGGCCACCCTACCGGGGCTGCTTCGCGCACCGGGACTCCGCCTCGGCGAAAAGCTGCGGATGCTGGCCGAGCCCTTCGTATCCAGTACCCCGGTGCCGGATGAGTCCATCCAGGCCTTCTTCGCGCGCCGCCTGGGGGAGGGCTTCGCCCGGGAAGTGCTGCCAGCCCTGGTGGCGGGTGTGCTCGCGGCTCCCCCGGAGCGCCTCGGCCTGGACGCCCTGTCCCACCTGCGCCAACTGGAGGCCCGAGGGGGTCTGCTCCTCGGGGGCTTGCGCCTGGGCCCGGAGCGGACCCTCCGTCCCGCGGGCGGCACCGGCGCCTTGGCAGAGATCCTGGCTCGGAAGCTGGGGAGCGTGAGCCTCGAGCGGCCAGCCCGGACCCTGGAGCCTCTGGCGGACGGCCGCTGGCGGGTGCTCGGCGAAGATTGCTCCGCCGAAGCCGAGGTCGTGGTCGTGGCTCTGCCCTCCGGCCCGGCCGCGGACCTGCTGCGGGCCGCCGCGCCCGAGGCGGCCACCATGCTGGAAGCGATCCCGCGCCTGGACCTCCAGGTCTGGCACAGCCGCCACGCGATGGTTCCAGGCTGGGAGCGCGGGTTCGGGCTGCTGATCCATCCGCCGGAAGGTCGAGGGCTCCTGGGCGCAGTCTCCATGGCCGCCGACGATCCCCGCGGGGCGCCAGGCCTACTGCAGATCCGCACCTACCTCGGTGGCGCGTACCCGGTGGCCCCTGGGCTGGATGGGTGGCCTGGCGTCTTCCGTGAGCTGCGCCGTTGGCTGCCGGAGCTGCCGGAGGCGGTGCAGGTGCGCGAGGAGCCCTGCCCGGGCGCCTTCCCCCTGCTGGAACCCGGTCACGGCGCCCGGGCCGCGCGCCTCATCGAAAGCCTGCCGCCGGGTCTCCACTGGCTGGGGGCCGACCGCTTCGGCCCGGGCATCCCCGACCTGGCGGCGGGGGTGGAGGCCTGGGCGGACGCCGTCGGGCGGACCTCGGCTTCCTCGGGTTCTATTTGAGGGTGAAGGCCACCGCCGCGCCCTTGGCCTGGCCGGTACGCACCAGGAAAATGCGCTCGGGATCACCCTTGCCCGCCTCCAGCAGCCACGCGATGACCACCTTGCCCCGGGCATCGGCCAGCTGGGCCAGCGCCGCGGGATCCACGGCGAGGCTGGAGAGCAGCCGCTGTTCCATCTCCGCGGGCGGCGGCGGGGGGGCGGGCTTCGCGTCCTTAGCTTCCTTGGCCTCCTTGGGGGCCGGGAAGGCCGCATCAAAGGCGGCCTTGAGCCAGCGCTCCCGCTCCGGCGCGGGCACGGGTGTGGCCTCATCGGTCTTCAGGCCCTGGGCCCGGGTGCGCCGCAGGAGGGCCTCCAGGGCGGCCTTGCGCAGGGCGGCGCCATCCTGGTCGGCATCCACCGCGCCCTCCGCCTCCAGCCGCAGTTCCGGCCGCTCCTGCAGCGCTTTCGCCAGGGCCTGCAGCTTGGGCAGGGCGGCAGGGTCGAGGGCGCTGGCGCCCGGCGTGAAGGCCAGGCTGCTGAGGTCGCCCGCGTCGCCGCCGAAGAGCTTCCCGATCAGGGTGAACGGTGAGGTGGCGATCTTGCCGAGGAGCCCGAAGATGGCCTTCCACACGAGCTTCCCGTATTTCACGTCCGGATCGTCGAGGCTGCCCTCGATGGGCAGATCAAAGGCGATGAGGCCCTTGCGGTCGCGGAGGATGGCGAGGCCCAGCTTCACGGGGAGGCCCGTGGCGTCGGGGCTCTGCACTTTCTCGCCGAGGTAGAACTGGTCGAGCTTGACGGCGTTCTCCATCTTCAGGTTCCGCCGCTCGATGCGCAGATGGGCGTCCACGCCGAGCTTGCCCTTCTGCACGGTGTAACCCAGGTACTTGCCCGTGTAGGGCGTGAAGTCCGTGAGGTCGGCCCCCAGGATCTTCAGCGCCACGTCCGTGTCCAGGTCGCTGCGCAGAGGCATGGCATGGCCCGTGATGGTGATGGGGGCGAGGCCGCCGGCCTTGCCGCGGAAATCCACCTTCGAGGCGGCCTCGGGCCGGCTGGAGAGCCCCAGGTAGCTGCCCTCGAGGTCGCTCAACACCAGGGCCGCGTTGGGCTGCACGGAGCGGTCGATGTAGCTGAGCCGCCCGCCGCTGATGGACAGCCTGGTGATGGTGAGGTCCGGCGCGGCGGCGGGCGTGGCCGGCAGCACGGCAGCCGGCGCGGCAGCGGGCTTGCCCTCGGGCGCCAGGCGCAGGGCCTTCGCCAGGTTGGTGCTGCCGTCGGGCTGCACCACCACCCGGCCCTCGGGATCCGCCCAGGTCATGTCCTTGATGGCCACGGTCAGGGGCGCGGTGCGCACCGCCATGCCGGCGAGTCGCAGCTGCTTCCAGCGCAGGAAGGGCTCGTTCTGGGCCTTGTCCCGCAGTTCCAGCCCCTCCACGGACGCGCCGCCCTGGTAGGCCACGCCATCCGAGGGGCGCCCCTCGAAGGCGAAGGTCACCTGGCCCTCCACGCCGACTTTTCCAGAGGCGATGCGCAGGTCCAGGGGCTCGTCCAGGTAGGGATCGAAGGGCACCAGGTCCAGGCTGTCCGCCTTCAGCCGGAGGTCGCCGGAGGCCTTCAGCGGCCGCAACGTCCCTTCCGCCTGGAGGGAACCCGCGCCCAGCTTCAGGTCGAGCGCCAGGCGCGCCGCCGCGGCGGGATCCAGCGTGACGTCCTGCAGGCGCAAGTTCACATCGGTGGCTTCCACCTTCGCGGGCCGGGCCAGGCTGAGGTCCTCCCAGCCCAGGCGGAGGCCCTTGAGGGCCAGGTCGCGGATCCGCATCCGCACCGGCTTCTCGTCGGGGTCCTTGGGCTTCGGGTTTCGGGGCGCGAACAGCCGGGCCAGGTTGAGGCTGCCGTCCTTCGCCTTCTGCACCCGCACCACACCGCCCTGGGCGGTGATGGCGCCCAGTTCCACGGAAGGCGCGAGGAGGTCGGCCTTCCCATCGTGGAGGTCGAGGAGGGGCAGCTCCACCGCAGCTTCCGCGACGCCGTGCTCTCCGATCACCACATCCTTCAGCGTCACCCCGAGGCCGGAGAGCTCCACCACGTGATTCCCCGGGGCCCACTCGACGCGGTACTGGGTGCGCAGGGCGGCGGTGCCGCCCCGGAACTCGCTGGAGACCTGCTCCTGCTCGTAGGGCCGGTACTTGGGCAGGGAGACGTTCTCGAGCACCACGCTGCCCTTGGAGGAGAAGGGCTGGAAGCCCAGGTCCCCCTTCCAGGCCAGGTGCTCCTTTGCCTCGGTCCAGGCCTCCAGGGCCACCCCACTGCGGTGGCCGACCTCGGTGCGCAGCCCGTCCAGCCGGAAGGCGATGGGACCCACCACGGTGCGGAACGGCGAGCCGGCGGAACGGTCGCTGAACTCGATGCGCCCCTCGCTCAGCTGGAAGCGCCGCACGTCGAGGGTCCAGGCCGAGGCCTCGGCAGGCGCCTTGCCCTTGTCGGCCTCCTTGTCCCCGCCCTCCAGCAGATCCTGGAAGTTGAGACGCCCTTTGGGATCGAGCGCGGCCCGGAAGGTGAGGCCATCCACCTCCACCGCCGAGAACCCCACGGTGTGCCCGACGAGGCGCCAGACGTCGTAGTTCACATAGAGCCGGCGGAGGGTGATCCAGTCGCCCCCGGCCGGTTCCGCCACCCGCAGGCCCTCGGCCGTAACGCCGAAGGTGAAGGGGTTGAAGCGCAGCTTCGCCACGGTGACCGGGCGCTTCAGGGCCTGAGTGCCCTCCCGCTCGATCCGGGGCCGGACCAGGGCGGGAACCAGGAAGAACCCCACCAGGAGCCACAGGCTGTAGATGCCTGTCAGGACCAGGACCAGGCGCCGCCAGCGCTGGAAAAAGGCCGTGAGAGAGTCTGGAATGCGCATGGCAAAAGCATAGACCCTTCCCGAGTCTGTGATTCAAGCCACAACCCCATTCTCATCTCCTCCTCAAGGGGGCTATCCTCCCTGGGTCGCGGAACGGCCAGGACTGCCACCCCCGAGCGTGTCGGCCCTCCGCTGGACCGAAAGGTTATGTGTCATGGCGACACGACGCGTGGTGATCCTGGGAGCCGCTGGCCGCGACTTCCACAATTTCAATACCGTGTACCGGGACAATCCGGACTACCAGGTGGTGGCCTTCACCGCCACCCAGATCCCCGACATCGCCGGGCGCCGCTACCCCGCGGAATTGGCCGGGAAGCTTTACCCCAAGGGCATCCCCATCTTCGACGAATCCGAGCTCGTGAGCCTGATCGAGCGCGAGAAGCCGGACGCAGCCGTGTTCTCCTACTCGGACGTGACCCACGCCACCGTGATGCACCTGGCCAGCCTCTGCATCGCCCACGGGGTGGACTTCGAGCTGCTCGGCGCCGACAAGACGATGATCACCTCCAGCAAGCCCGTCATCGGCATCACGGCCGTGCGCACCGGCGCGGGCAAGAGCCAGACCACCCGCTTCATCAGCAACATCCTCAAGAAGCTCGGCAAGAAGGTGGTCGCCATCCGCCATCCCATGCCCTACGGCGACCTGGCGAAGCAGGCCTGCCAGCGCTTCGCCGACTACGCCGACCTCGACAAGCACGAGTGCACCATCGAGGAGCGCGAGGAGTACGAGCCCCACATCGACAACGGCTTCGTGGTCTACGCCGGCGTGGACTATGAGCAGATCATCCGCAGCGCCGAGAAGGAGGCGGATGTGATCCTCTGGGACGGTGGGAACAACGACCTGCCCTTCTACAAGAGCGACCTGCACATCTGCATCGCCGACCCCCTGCGCTCCGGCCACGAGATGGCCTACCACCCAGGCGAGGCCAACTTCCGCCGCGCGGACCTCATCATCATCAACAAGTGCGACAGCGCCAAGGAAGCCGACATCGTCGCCATCGAGCAGAACGCCGCGACCGTGAACCCCAAGGCCCGGGTCATCCGCGCCAACAGCCCCGTCACCTGCGACCAGCCGGAAATGGTCAAGGGCAAGCGCGCCCTCGTCATCGAGGACGGTCCCACCCTCACCCACGGCTCCATGTCCTACGGCGCCGGCGTAGTGGCCGCCCGGGCCGTCGGGGCGAAGGAGATCGTCGACCCGACCCCCTACGCCGTGGCGAGCCTCGCCGCCACCTACCGCAAATACCCGAACGCCAAGGGCATCCTGCCCGCCATGGGCTACGGCGATCAGCAGGTGAAGGACCTGCAGGCCACCATCGAGGCCACGCCCTGCGACGTGGTGCTCAGCGGCACGCCCATCGACCTCACCCGCGTGCTGAAGGTCACCAAGCCCATGACCCGCGTTCGCTACGATCTGGCGGAAATCCGCGCGGGTCTGGTGGAAGCGGAGATCAAGAAGACCCTCCGCATGTAGGCAGGAGGAATGGGGACGGGAGGGATCCACGGAGCCCTCCCGTTCCTTGTACGCTCGTCGCCAGGGAGTCACCATGTCGCGCCTGTTCCAGCCCCTCACCCTCCGCGGGACCACCCTGCCCAACCGCATCGCGGTCTCCCCCATGTGCCAGTACCAGGCGCAAGACGGCCTGGTGAACGACTGGCATCTGGTGCATCTGGGCGGCCTGGCCCAGGGCGGCGCGGGCCTCGTGTTCACGGAGGCCACCGCCGTGGTGCCCGAGGGCCGCATCAGCCCCGACGACCTGGGCCTCTGGAACGACAAGCAGGCCGAGGCCCTGGCCCGCATCGTGCGCTTCATCGCCGCCCAGGGCGCCGTGCCGGGCATCCAGCTGGCCCACGCGGGACGCAAGGCCTCGAACCCCGCGCCCTGGAAGGGCAGTGGCAGCCTGCCTCTCGCCGCCGGAGGCTGGACGCCCGTGGCCCCCAGCGCCCTGGCCTTCGACGAGGGCTGGACCGTGCCCGCGGCCCTGGATGCCACCGGCCTCGCGGCGGTGGTGCGGGCCTTCGTCGACAGCACCCGGCGGGCCCTCGCCGCGGGCTTCCAGGTGGTGGAGATCCATGCGGCCCACGGCTACCTGCTGCATCAGTTCCTGTCGCCGCTCTCGAATCGCCGGGAGGATGCCTACGGCGGCAGCTTCGAGAACCGCACCCGCCTGCTGCGCGAGGTCACGGCCGCCGTGCGGGCGGCGTGGCCCGAGCGCCTGCCGCTCTTCGTGCGCCTGTCGGCCACAGATTGGACCGATGGCGGCTGGAACCTCGACCAGTCCGTGGACCTGGCGAAAGCCCTCAAGGGCCTGGGCGTGGACCTGGTGGATTGCTCCTCCGGCGGCCTGGTGCCCCGGGCGGAGATTCCGCTGGGCCCGGGCTACCAGGTGCCCTTCGCCGCCCGGATCCGCGCCGAGGCGGCCCTTCCCACCGGCGCCGTGGGCCTTATCACCGGGGCAGAGCAGGCCGAGCACATCCTCGCCCAGACCTCCGCCGACCTCATTCTGCTGGGCCGCGAGCTCCTCCGTGATCCCCGCTGGCCCCTGCGCGCGGCCCAGATCCTCGGGACACAGGTGCCCTGGCCCGCCTCCTACGCCCGCGCGGCGAAAGGCCCCACGCCCCTCCGCCAGCCCCTGGACTGAGCGCGCCTCCTCAGGTCGCCCGGAACAGGGTCAGCACGCGCACCTCGTCGGCCCCGCCCTCCCGCAGCGCCTGGACGCAGCGAAGCAGGGTCGTGCCCGTGGTCCAGACATCGTCCACCAGGAGGATCCGTCCCCGCGGCGCCACGCCCCGGCGGAGCGAGAGGGCCTTCCGCGGCAGCCTCCGGCGCTGGGATTCCGTGCGTGCGGCTTGGCGGCCGCTAAACCATCGCTTGGTCAACAGGGGCTCGTAGGCGCGGGCCAGGCGACCAGCGACCAGCCGGGCGGCCTCGGCGCTGAAGTCGGAGCCGCGAAGCCACCGTCGCGGCAGAGTGCTGGGCACGGAGGTGACCAGGTCCACCTCGGCGGACCACGGGGGCAGAGGGACCTCGGCCAACCGATCCAACAGGGCCCTCCCCCACCCGGCTTCCCCGCCCTTGATGCCGGGAAGGAGCAGGGCCCCTAGGGGCGGACGGCCGCCGTGGTAGTCCCAGAGCGCATCGCCCTTTTCCCACTCCGTGACCTCCGGGCAAGATTCTTCCCCCCCGTGCACCAACGCGCAGCGTGCGCAACGGCCCTCTGGCAGTGGGAGCAAACCGGCCCAGCACCGACCGCAGAGCCCGGCCTCGGCGCCCTGACCCACCGGCCCCAGGCACCCTCGGCACAGAAGCAGGGCGGCGCCCACCAAGTGGAGGCGGGGCAGGAAACGGGCCGGGAGCATGGGGCATCATAGCCAACAACCCTGCTAGCATCGCCGGGAGCCCCCTGGCCCCTCATCCTGGAATCCCATTCCGGGTCCCCGTACCCGGTCTGCATGGAGTTGTGTTCATGAGCAACGGTTCCCGCCCCGATTCGCAGCTCTTCGCCCGCAAGCCCCTGGCGCTCCTTCTCGAGGAAGCCAAGGGCGAGAACAGACTCCGCCGGGTCCTTGGGCCCGTGCAGCTGACGGCCCTGGGCGTCGGCGCCATCATCGGCGCGGGCATTTTCGTGGCCACCGGCGCCGCCGCCCACAACATCGCGGGCCCCTCGCTGATGGTGTCCTACGTCATCGCGGGCATCACCTGCATCTTCGCCGCGCTCTGCTACGCGGAGTTCGCCGCCATGGTGCCCGTGGCGGGCTCGGCCTACACCTACGCCTACGCCACGCTGGGCGAGCTGTTCGCCTGGATCATCGGATGGGATCTCATCCTCGAATATGGCGTCTCCAGCGCGGCGGTGGCCACCGGCTGGTCCGCCTACTTCCAAAGCGCCGTCAGCAACATCGGCATCCACATTCCCAAGCTTCTCAGCGAATCGCCCTGGAAGTACGATCCCGCCACGGGCCACTTCGCGAGCACGGGCGCCATGATGAACCTGCCGGCCCTCCTCATCGTGGCGATCATCACCGCCATCCTTGTGAAGGGAATCCAGGAGAGCGCCACCTTCAACGGCGTCATGGTGGCCATCAAGGTGGCCGCCGTGCTCTTCGTCATCGCCGTGGGCGCCTTCTTCATCACCACGACCAACTGGCACCCCTTCGCGCCCTTCGGGTGGACTGGCATCAGCTTCTTCGGACACCGCGTGGCGGGCATGGTGGACGGCGGTGGCGCGCCCATCGGCACCATGGCCGGCGCGGCCATCATCTTCTTCGCCTACATCGGCTTCGACTCGGTCTCCACCCATGCGGAAGAAGCCAAGAACCCCCAGCGGGACGTGCCCATCGGCATCATCGTCTCCCTCCTGGTCTGCACCGTGCTCTACATCGCCGTGGTGGCCGTGCTCACCGGCATGGTCAAGTTCGATCAGCTCGACATCAACGCTCCCGTTTCGACGGCCTTCAAGCAGAAGGGCATGGCCTGGGCCGAGGGGCTCATCGCCACCGCGGGTGTCGCGGGCATCACCTCCGTGCTGCTGGTGATGATGCTCAGCGGCCCCCGCGTGTTCCTGGCCATGGCGCGCGATGGCCTGCTTCCCAAGGCCACCTTCGGCGACGTGCACCCGAAGTTCCGCACGCCCTGGAAATCCACCATGCTGGTCGGCACCTTCGTGGGCACCCTGGCGGGTTTCCTGCCCATCGACGCCCTGCTCCACCTCGCCAACATCGGCACCCTGCTGGCCTTCGTCATCGTCTGCGCGGCCGTGCTCATCATGCGCAAGAAGCATCCCGAGGCCGAGCGCCCCTTCCGCTGCCCCTGGGTGCCCTTCGTGCCCGTCATGGGCGTGCTGACCTGCCTGATGTTGATGTTCTCCCTGCCCGTGGCGAACTGGTGGCGCCTCATCGCCTGGCTGGCCCTCGGCTTCGTGATCTACTTCGCCTACGGCAAGAAGCACAGCGTCATGCGGCAGCAGAACGTCTAAGCCTGGGTTCATTTCAACCACCATTCAAGAATTCACCACCAAGACCTTGGTGGTGGTCATCCTGCTTGATCCCAATTTTGAGGCCCTCCCATGTCCCTCTGGAACGATCTGACCCCGTCGAAACGCTGCGACTGGATTGACCAGCTGCGCGGCTGGGCCGTGATCGTGATGATCGAGGTCCATGCGGTGAATGTGTGGCTGCAGTCGGGTCTCCGGCCCGACTGGCTGAACTACCTCAATGGCCTGGTGGCCCCCAGCTTCACCATGGCCGCGGGCTACAGCCTGGTGATCTCCACGTTCAGGACTGACGGCACCCTTCGTCCCTTCTGGCCCGACACGGCCCGGCGCCTGGGCTTCATCCTGCTCTGCGCCTACGCCCTGCACGCACCGGGCATCACCGCGGCGGACTGGACCGTGCTCAACACCGCGCAGAAGGCCCGCGAGCTCTTCAAGATCGACGTGCTCCAGTGCATCGTCTTCTCGCTGCTGATCCTCCAGGGCCTCGCCCGGCTGGTGCGGAACCCGAAGGTCTTCACGGGGCTCGCGCTGGTGATCGCGGTGTTCGTGCCCCTGGTCTCGCCCCACCTCTGGGCCACCGGCGTGGCCGACGGGATGTGGCTGCCCATCCGCGGCCTCTTCAATGGATTGCCTGATCGCGGCGTGCAGGCCCTCTTCCCCCTCTTCCCGTGGATCGCCTTCCCGGCCTTCGGCGCCTTCCTGGGCGGCCTCTACCGGCACCTGCGGGTGGAGCCCGTCGAGGGCCGGGCGCGCTGGAGCGAGGCGCGGTTCCTCGCGGGCCTCGCCGCGGTCGGGGCTCTGCTCCTCGCCTGGGGCGCCATCGCCCAGCAGGGCTGGCTCTGGGGCGGCACCTGGCTCCAGTCGAACGGAGTATGGATGCTGCACAGCCGCACCGGCGCCTTCACCTACAGCGAGCTGGGCGGCATCGCCAACACCACCCTGCCCAGTGTGGCGGCCCGCGCCGGCTGGATCCTCCTTGGCGGCTCCCTCATGGGCGCCGTCGAGCTGGCGCGGCCCAAATGGAAGGGCCCGAACCCCATCAAGGCCGCCAGCGCCGAGTCCCTGCTGCTCTACATGCTGCACCTCAACCTGATCTTCGGCGTGCTGCTGGCCCCTGCGGTTCTCGCGGTGACGGGGTGGGGTTGGGGCACCCAGGGCTGGGCCGGCACCCTGCTCCTGACGGCCGCGATCATCGCCCTGAACCTCTGGGCGGGCGTGGCCTGGCAGCGGGTGCGCCAGACGCCGGAGCGCATGCGCCTGCTCCAGCGCCGGGCCGTGGCGGCCCTGGGCGTGTGGTTCGTGCTGGGCGGCTGGTGGACCTTCCGCCACTTCCTGCAGAGCCCCGAGCTGGCCAAGGAGCCCTACCGCTTCCTGAATGCGGCCCGGGCGCGCAAAGGCCTGCCGCCGACGCCCGACGGGCTCTCCCGCGATCCGGAGGAGTACTTCCGGGAGGCCGAGCGCCTGAAGCTGCGCCTCGGACCGGAGGCCCGCGCCGACGTGGCGCAGCAGATCCTGGCCAGGCGGGAATCGCGCTAGAATTGGCGAGATAATGGCTGATTCAGGCGGCAACGCCCCCCCATCCTGGTTCCTGCTCGCCGCGCTCGCGGTGATGGCCTACCGCTGCGCGATGGCGCTGCTGCTCTCCGCCTTCCATGCCCTGCATTCCCTGCAGCGGCGGCGCCTGCTGGAGGAAGGAGCCATCGCCGATCCCCGGCTGGCGGCGCTGCTGGAGCAACCGCGGGCCCTGGGCATGGGCCTCTCCTTCTGGAACCAGGCCCTGTTGCTGCCCCTCGCGGCCCTGCTCTGGCCCTTCCACAGCCTTCTGCCTGGCGGAGCCTGGACCTTCTGCGTCCTGGCCCTGGCGGCCCTTTGGCTGCTCGACCTGCTCCTGCCCGCGCTGCTCAGCACCAGCGACCCGGCGCGCTGGCTCACCCGGTTGTTTCCCCTCTACGCCCCGGCGGAGGCCGTGCTCGGCCCCCTGGTGCGCCCCCTGGCGCAGATGACCGACCGCCGCCACGCCGAGGAGCGGGCGCGCGAGGACGACGGCGAGGAGGCCACTGAGGAGGCCGTCACCGCGCTGCTGGAGGAAGGCGAGGCCGAGGGCATCCTCGAAGCCGAAGACCGCGAACTCATCCGGAACGTGGTGACCTTCGGCGACACCGTGGTGCGCGAGGTCATGACCCCCCGCACCCGCATCGTGGCCCTGCCCCTGGAGGCCAGCATCCAGGAGGCCTGGACGGCCTTCACCGAAAGCCGCCACTCCCGCCTGCCCGTTTTTGAAGGCGGCATCGAGCAGGTGCGCGGGGTGCTCCTGGTGAAGGACCTCATGCAGCTGCCGGACGGGGCCCAGCCCCCCCTCGCCACGTTGCTGAAGCCCGCCCACTTCGTGCCGGAGAGCAAGCCTGTGGCCGAGCTGTTGCGCGACCTCCAGCGGGCCCGCACCCAGCTCGCCCTGGTGGTGGACGAGTTCGGCGGCGTCTCCGGCCTGGTCACCATGGAGGATCTGCTGGAGGAAGTCTTCGGCGAGATCCAGGACGAGCACGAGGGCCCGGTGGGCCTCGTGGAGCAGGCGCCTGGCGTCTGGCTTGTATCCGGCCATGCCCACGTGGAGGACGTGGCCCAGGCCGTCGGCCTCACCTGGGAACGGGATGGCTTCGACACCCTCGCCGGCCTGGTCATGGCGCGCCTGGGCCGCGTGCCCAGACCCCAGGAATCCGTGGCCGTCGAAGGCGCCCGCCTGACCGTGCTGCGCATGGAGGGCACCCGCATCGTGCAGGTGAAGGTGGAGCGGACCTGAGGGCCGGGCGCGGACTTGAGGTTCCTTTCTCCAGGATTCCCCCGCTAGGCTGAAGCCTGGAGCCGCTCCGCATGATCCGTCGCATCCTCATCCTGCTCGCCATCCTCGGACTGCCCGCCACCCTGATGTGGGTTCGGCGCGCCCAGCGGCGAGCGCTGGTGCCCCAGCCCCGCGGCATGGTGCTCGGACTCTACGCCGGCGTCCCGGACTACGACTACGGCGAGGAACTCGACCGCATCGCGGCGACCGGCGCCACCTGCGTGAGCCTGCAGGCCATCTACCGCATGGACACCGGCCACAGCACCGAGATCCGGCGCCACCCCACCTCCAGCCCCACCGAGGAGAGCCTGCGCCGGACCTTCCGCCAGGCGAAGGTCCGGGGCCTGCGCATGATGTTCTTCCCCACGATCAACATGCGGGACGAGGCCGAGAACGCCGAATGGTGGCGCGGCAACATCGCGCCCGACGACTGGGACCTGTGGTGGAAGAACTACACCGCCTTCAACGTGCGGCTCGCGGCGCTGGCCCAGGAAGGTGGCGTGGAGTGGTACAGCCTCGGCACCGAGATGGCCTCCACCCACCCCTTCCCCGACCATTGGCGCCGCCTGGCCACCGACGTGCGCCAGGTCTTCAAGGGCAAGCTGGTCTACAGCGTGAACTTCGACAGCCACGACAGCTTCACCTTCGGCGACTGCCTCGATGTCATCGGCATCAACACCTACGATCCCATCGCCAAGTACGACGAATACCCCTCCCAGGATCAGATCCGCGACGCCTGGTGGTGGATCGTCTACAAGGCCCGCACCCTCACCGCCCGGTTCCAGCACCCCGTGATGATCACCGAGGTGGGCTACCCTTCCGTGGCCCACGCCCATGTGGGCCCCTGGGATTTCCGCACGGACAAGCCCCTCGACCTCGCCCTCCAGGACCACCTCCTCAAGGGCGCCTTCGGCGTGCTGCGCCACTGGAGCGACGGCGACGCGGTCTTCTACTACCTCTATGGCGAGAACCTCAATCAGAAGCCCATCGGCGGCCCCCTGGACCGCACCTACGCGGTGTGGGGCAAGCCCGCCGAGGCCACCTTGCGCAAGTATTTCAAAGAACCCATCTGGGAGGGCCACATCCCTCCCAGGGCAGAGAACATCCACGAGGCGGTGGTGCAGGCCCTGGTCAGCTGGCACCGGAAGGTGCGGGACTACGAGGACGCCGAGCTGCCCCCCTGGGTGCTGGACTGGGAGGCCCGGCACCCCGCCGATGCCGCCGAGGCCAAGGCCATCCTCGCAAAGGAGCCGGTCCCGGCCCGCCGGGTGCCAAAAGGCGAGGAGCGCTGAGGTCCTGCCGAAGGTATCCTGACGAGATCCATGAGCCTGCCCACCCGCCCCCGCCCCCTGCCGAAGCCGGAAGGCCCCACCAAGACCCTGCTGGTGGTGGAGGATGACCGCGCGACCCTGAGCCTCTACCGGGCTGGGCTCAAAGGCCTGCAGGGCTTCAAGATCCTCATGGCCCAGGACGGCGGCCAAGCCCTGGAGCTGCTCCGCCAGGAGCCGGTCCATGTCCTGGTGACCGACCTGAACATGCCCGTCATGGACGGGTTCAACCTCATCGCCAAGGTGAGCCGCCTCTATCCCCAGGTGCCCATCATCGTCATGACCGGCCTGGACGAGAGCCAGCACCTGAACACCCCCCTGCAGCTGGGCGCCATCCGCATCCTCACCAAGCCCCCGCGCCTGACGCTGCTGATGGATGCCATCCGCGCCGCCGCCCAGTTCGAACCCACCGGCATGATCCGGGGCATCGGGCTCAACAGCATCCTCCAGCTGCTCAACTGGGAAAAGAAATCCTGCACCCTCACCGTGAAATCCGAGGCCGGCATGGGCCTGCTCTACCTCAAGCACGGCGAAGTGGTGCACGCCGCCTACCACGCCGACGAGGGCCTTCCCGCCGTCTACGAGATCCTCTCCTGGGACCGGCCCGACATCGAGTTCGTGGAAACCTGCCGGGTGGAGCCGACCCTGGACCTGCCCCTCACCGAGCTGCTGATGAACGCCGCCCTGATCACCGACCGTCGAAACCCCGAGTTCGGCGAGGCCTGAAGCCGGTCCGACCCGTCTGTGGCGGGGCTGCGGCCTTGACGGTTCGGGATGAAATCGCCCCAAGTATGGGACTTTCGTCAAAACCGGTCCAAACCGGGCTCCAAAGGGCACCACCCGGGGAATAATGGCGCCTGTGCGGCCCCGCGGGGGGCCCCTTCCCAGGCAGGTGCCCATGTCCCAGCTGAAGCCCTTTCGCGCCCACCGCCCCCGGCCCGAGCTCGCCGCCCAGGTAGCGGCCGTACCCTACGACGTGGTGAACACCCAGGAGGCCGCCGAACTGGCCAAGGGCAACCCGTATTCATTTCTGCATGTGGGACGCCCCGAGATCGACCTGCCCGCCGACACTGACATCCACGCCGACGCTGTCTACGCCAAGGGCGTGGCCAACCTGAAGGCCATGATCGAGAAGGGTGTGCTGTTCCAGGAGAACACCCCCTGCCTCTACGTCTACCAGCAGCGCATGGGCGACCATGTCCAGGCCGGCCTGGTGGGCCTTTGCTCCGTGGAGGAGTACGAGAACGGCACCATCAAGCGCCACGAATTCACCCGCAAGGACAAGGAGGACGACCGCACCCGCCACGTCACCGAGCAGGCCGCCAACGCCGAACCCGTCTTCCTCACCTACCGGGCCGTTCCCTACATCGACCACATCGTCAATGACGTGCGGAAACAGGTTCCCGTCTATGACGTGGTCACGCCGGATGGCATCGGCCACACCGTGTGGGTCGTCTCGGGCGAAACCGTGGTCTACGAACTGGTGAACCTCTTCAACGGCGTTCCGGCCCTCTACATCGCCGATGGCCACCACCGCACCGCCGCCGCCATCCGCTACGCCCAGGCCCGCCGTGCCGCAGCCGGATCTGGAACCGGCGACGAGCCCTATGAGAGCTTCATGGCCGTGGTGTTCCCCCACGACCAGCTGAAAATCATGGACTACAACCGCGTGGTGAAGGATCTCAACGGCCTCGGCCAGGACGCGTTCCTTGCGAAGGTGAAAGAGACATTCGACGTCGCGGTATCCACCCACCGCAGTCCCCAGGCGCCGACCACCTTCGGCATGTTCCTGGGCGGCACCTGGTACGAACTGAAGGCCAAGGCGGGCACCTTCCCCGCCAGCGATCCCGTTCGCGGCCTGGACGTGAGCATCCTCCAGGAGAATCTGCTCGGTCCCATCCTCGGCATCGACGATCCCCGCACGAACACCCGCATCGATTTCGTCGGCGGCATCCGGGGCATGGACGAGCTGGAGCGCCGGGTGAAGGAAGGCTGCGCCGTGGCCTTCTCGGTCTACCCCACCTCGCTCACGCAGCTGATGTCCGTCGCCGACGCCGGAGAGGTCATGCCGCCGAAATCCACCTGGTTCGAACCCAAACTGCGCTCCGGCCTGCTCGTGCGGATGTACGAAGGCTGAGGCGGGTCCCGCTTTGAAAACTTCTAGGGATTAACCGCAGATGACGCAGATGGACGCAGATAAAAGAACTGATCCGTTTTTCATCTGCGCCATCTGCGCCATCTGCGTCATCTGCGGTTTCAAATTCAGTTGATTTCCTCTTTGCCCGACTGACGCAACACTCCATCGGAGTTCCCATGCAGATCCTCATCGCTGACGCTTTTGACGCCAAGCTGCCCGAGCGCCTTGCGCCCTTCGGATCGGTCAGCACCGACATGGCCACCCTCGGAAAGGCCGAGGTGCTCCTCGTCCGCTCCAAGACCAAGGTTGATGCCGACCTGGTGGCCAAGGCCCCCAACCTCAAGCTCGTGATCCGGGGCGGGGTGGGCATGGACAACGTGGACAAGAAGCTCTGCGCCGAGAAGGGCATCAAGGCCGTGAACACGCCCCGGGCCAGCAGCGTAGCCGTGGCGGAGATGGCCATGGCCTTCATGGTGGCCATTCCCGCGCGGCTCATCGAGGCCCACACCTCCATGAAGGAGGGCAAGTTCCTCAAGAGCGAGCTGAAGCGCACCGAGCTCTTCAAGAAGACGCTGGGCCTCATCGGCGCCGGCAACATCGCCACGGAAGTGGCCAAGCGCGCCCAGGCCTTCGGCATGGAGGTGATCGCCTTTGATCCCTTCCTCAAGGAGCACCCCATCGCCCGCCTCGTGAGCCTGGACGAACTCGCCGCCAAGGCCGACGTCATCAGCATGCACACGCCGCTGACCGACGAGACGAAGGGCATGATCAACGCCGCTTTCATCGCCAAGATGAAGGATGGCGCCATCCTCATCAACACCGGCCGCGGCAAGTGCGTGGTCGAGGCGGATCTCGCCGCGGCCCTGGAAAGCGGCAAGCTCCGCGCCTACGGCACCGACGTGTGGCCCAGCGACCCGCCCCCGGCGGACTGCCCCCTGCTCAGCGCCCCCAACGTCTTCATGGCGCCGCACCTGGGCGCCAGCTCCAAGGAGAACCTGGGCCGCATCGGCGACGAGGTCGTGCTCATTCTTCAGGATTTCAAAGCTTAAAATTTCACCGCCAAGGCGCCAAGGCACCAAGAACTGCAAAAGAAATTCCCTGGTGTCTCTTCCTGGTGTCCTGGTGCCTTCTCGGTATCGCCCCGGCGATACGCGAGACAAACTGACATCTGGTGGTTATCAGTTTCTTTCTGAAGGAGCCTCCCATGACCCATCGTGTGATCAACTTCTACGCTGGCCCCGCCGGCCTGCCTTTGCCCGCCCTCGAGCGCGCCCAGGAGGAGCTGCTCGACTTCGCCGGCACCGGCATGTCCGTCATGGAAGTCAGCCACCGCTCGAAGGAGTACGACGCGGTGCATGAAGAGGCCATCGCCCTCACCAAGGAGCTGATGGGCCTGCCTGACAACTACAAGGTGCTGCTGCTCCAGGGCGGCGCCCACCTGTCTTTCGGCATGATCCCCCTGAACCTGCTGCGCGGCGGCCGCAAGGCCGACTACATCGTCACGGGCAACTGGGCGGAGAAGGCCACCAAGGAGGCCAAGCTCGTGGCGGGCGACAACGTCCGCGTGGCCGCCAGCACCAAGGACCTCAAGTTCAGCCGCCTGCCCCACGCTGACGAGATCAAGGTCGGGCCCGACAGCGCCTTCGTGCACTTCACGTCGAACAACACCGTGGAAGGCACCCAGTGGCACGAGTTCCCGAAGGTCGGCAATGTGCCCTACATCTGCGACATGAGCAGCGACTTCATGTGCCGGCCCTTTGACGTGAGCCCCTTCGGCCTCATGTACGGCGGCGCCCAGAAGAACCTCGGCCCCAGCGGCGTGACCCTCACCATCATCCGCGAGGACTTCCTCGAGATGTGCGAGGCCCAGGACCTGCCCAGCTACCTGCGTTTCAAGATCCATGCAGAGAAGAACAGCCTCTACAACACCCCGCCCACCTTCGGCATCTACATCCTGCGGAACGTGCTGGCCTACAACAAGAGCATCGGCGGCCTGAAGGCCATCGAGGCCAGCAACCGCAAGAAGGGTGAGCTGCTCTACGGCTGCATCGACAAGCACGCGGGCTTCTACAAGGGCTTCGTCACCGAGAAGGCCCACCGCAGCCTCATGAACGTCGACTTCTTCCTCCCCACCCCCGCGCTCGACGACCAGTTCGTCAAGGAAGCCAAGAAGGCCGGCATGGTGGGCCTGAAGGGCTACCGCGACATCGGCGGCATCCGCGTGAGCACCTACAACGCGGTCACCGTGGACCACGTGAAGACCCTGGTGGACTTCATGGAACAGTTCGTCAAGACGAACGGCTAGGCCTGGGACCCTTCAGAGACCGGAACAGGGGCGCCGTCATCGGTGCCCCTGTTCCGTACTTGGGTCGCGGCCGGGCCGAACCGATGACATGCTGAGACCCACTGTCCGTACACGGAGCATCCTGAAAGCACCATGCAGACCCCTTCCACCCGGCTCGACTGCCTCAAGGTGCTGGCCGCCTCCGAAACGGTGCGCCTGGAGGCCGTCGGCGCCGAGGGCCTGGAGGACCTCCTCGCCCAGGGGTTGATCTTCAAGGACGAGCGTCCCCTGCAGGCCAGCCTGGAGGTGCGGTATGAAACCCTCCAGGAGGTCCACCGGAACATCGTGGAGGCCAAGGGCTGCGCGGATCGCCTCCAGCGGCGCCTCGTGCCGAAATCCCGCTTCGCCGGCCTCCTGCCCATGGGAGCCTCGGCGGGCCCCGGTCCGGAGGACCCGGACGCCATCCAGCTGTTCCACCTTCTCGAGCTCCTGAAGATCCAGGTGCGGGGCGTGAAGGGCCCCCCGGACGTGGTGGCCCACCTGGAGCGCATCCACGACTACCTGCAGGTGGAGGGGCGGGAATGCCTCGACCGCCTGGCGGCGACGGACCGGGAGATCGACCAGGCCCAGAAGCAGACGCCTGCCGGCACCCAGGTCGAGGGGAGGGGTTTCTTCCGGCTGACGCCCGCCGGAGAGGCCGCCCTGCCCGAGGCGCCGGTGATCGACCTGCTGGACGCTGCCCTCCAGGCGGCCTTCGGCACCAGCCACCGCGGGGGGAGCTACGCCCACTTCAAGGAGGATCCCTCCGGCCTCCTCACGTTCCTGATGGACCGCACGGCCCGGGGCGAGCGGCCGTCCGCGATCATGGGCGAGTATGAGAGCCTGCTGGACGCCTTCGAGCGCATCCCCCATTTCGCCGAGCTCCAGCCGCTCCGCGCCAAGATCGGATTCCTCGTGCGGCTGCTCCGCGCCTCCCGGGAAGAGCCCAAGCGCGCCTACCTCTGGTGCAGCCGCGAACGCCTCGGCGCCGTCCTGCACCGCATGCAGGCCCTGCTGCCCTTCACGGTCGCCGCCTCCGGCTGGCGGCTGCCCTACGCGGTGGATTTCTTCCTGGCCGACGGCGGCCTCCTGGGCGACGAGGAGCTGATGGAGCAGCGGGTCCGGCGCTTCGAGGCCGTCCTCCGCCTCCAGACCGACCTGCTGCAGGACCTGCGCATCCGCGACGGCCAGTTCTTCCGTCTGGCCCTGGTGCTCACCCACGCCGCGAGGGTCCGCAACTTCGCGCCCGGCATCCTCATGGACCGATTCATCCGCCAGGCGCTCGAGACGGTGCTGGAGGCATCCCAGTCGGCCCCCTACGACCTGGGCGACCGCGGCACCACACTGCTGTTCGGCCTGCACCTGGCCCATGCCGCGAGCTTTTCCAAGGCGAAGATCCAGGGCCCCATCGACGCCTTCGCCGCCATCCACGCGCGGCTGCGGGACGGCGATTCCCCCACCCGCCTCCCGGTGCAGGTGCTGCTCCACGTGTTCGCCACGCTGGACCGCCTGGAGCGCCTGGGCGCGCCCATGCCCCTCGACGACTACGCGAACCTCTTCGACCGCATCCGCAAGCGCCTGCGCCACCACAAGGCCGCCTCGCGGGTCTTCAGCACCGCGCAGATCAAGGCCGGGGACGAAGCGGCCCTCACCTCCAACCTCTGCGCCCAGGTCTGCTTCCACGACCTTCAGCCCGCGCCCCCGGGGCAGTACCACCCGGATGCGGGCCTGGCGGGGCTCTACGAGGAGCGCCTGCCCGGGCGGCCTCCGGTGCTCGGCTCGCTCTTCGGCACGCTGCTCCTGATCTGATCAGGCTTCCGCAGGATCGCCCAGGGAGGGGGTGAGTTCCTCGATGCGGCGGTCCTTCTCGGCCCACATGGCCCGGACCCATGCCTGCATGCGGGCGCGGAAGGCCGGGTCGCCCTCGTAGTCGCCGCCCAGCAGGTCCCGGGGGATTTCCAGCTCCCGCACCCTCACCACCACCTGCCGGACCTTGCCCGAGAGCAGATCCCAGAAGCTGGGGACGCCATCGGGGTAGACGATGGTGACGTCCAGCAGGGCGTCGAAGCGCTCGCCCATGGCGCTCAGCGCCGTGGCGAGGCCGCCCGCCTTGGGCTTCAGCAGGTGGCGGTAGGGTGACTGCTGGGCGGCCTTCTTCGCATGGCTGAACCGGGTGCCCTCCAGGAAGTTCATCACCGAGGTGGGAATCTCGCGGAACTTCTCGCAGGCCTTCCGCGCCGTGGCCAGATCCGCAGTGCGGCTGCCGCTCCGCCGCTTCATGAACGGGAAATCCAGGGCCCACCAGGCGAGCCCCATGACTGGCACGTAGAGCAGCTGGCGCTTGAGGAAGAACTTCAGGAAGGGCACGCGGCGGTGGAAGACCTTCTGCAGGACCAGGATGTCCACCCAGCTCTGGTGGTTGCTGCTCACCAGGTACCAGCCCCGGCGCCGCAGGCCCTCCAGTCCCGCCACGTCCCAGCGGATGCGCTGCACCGCGGCCATCCACCAGCCGTTCACGGCGATCCACCCCTCGGCCAGGGCGTTGAGGATCCGGTCGGCCCCCCGCCGCACAGCGCCAAAGGGGAGGGCCAGCTTCACGAGGGCCACCGGGATCATGCCCGAGAAGATGGCCATGGCGTTCGCCGCCAGCACCGAGCTGGCGAAGGCGCCCTTGAAGGTGGACCAGAATCGATTGGCCAAGGCCTGCCCCCGCACGGCCCGCCGGGCCGGATCGACCAGCATAGCCAGCCTGCCCGGCCCCCCCGCACGGGAATTCCTTGCCTGCCGGAGCGGCTATCCTGAAGGGGACAGCTGCCACGGGGAAGACCGCATGCGACACAAGGATTGGATGATTCCGGCCATGATGCTGACGCTCGCCCTGGCCGGAGGCCTTCCGGCCTGCGCTGGCGAACCGGACCAGACGCAGTGGAAGCTCGCCAACTTCACCTGGGTGAAACGCGTGCCCGCCGAGGCCGGCGCCGAGCCGAGCACCCACCCGGCCCCCCTGACGGAAGCCGCCCTGGTGGAGGTTCTCGGTTCCGTGAAACTCCTGTCGGATGGCCAGGAGGCCCCGCTGTTCGAGCAGGCCGAGCTGAAGGGGCTCGCCAAGGCCCTCTCGGAAGCCTTCGCCCTGGCGCGGCCCGGCGAAGACCTGGTGCTCCTCAGCACCTCCCGGCGGGGCGGGGGCTTCATGGATCCCGCCCTGGGCCTCACGGCCCGCCTCTTCGTGCGCGAGGGCGCCCTGAACCTCCTCGTCCACGACGCGCGCCTCGATTTCATGGGCCGCTATTCCGCGGACCGCACCCTGCCCGACTTCGCCTACGGCGCCCGCAAGGCCGCCTCGGCCGTGAAGCTCCAGGCCCCCGGCGCCCGCGCGCTCCGCGCCGACTGGCTGGCACTGCCCCTCGCCGCGCCTGCCACAGGCACCACGCCAGCCACCGCCCCGGCGGCGGCCCCGGTTCCCGTCTCGGCCGCCCAGCCCACTCCGCCAGGCCTGCGGGATCCCGCCTTCTACGAGGCGCAGATCCAGAAGCTGCGCGCGCTCAAGCAGCTCCGCGACGAGAACCTGATCACGGAAGCCGAGTACAAGGAAAAGCGCGGCGCCATCCTGAAGACGTTCTAGCCGCGGACTTCAGCCCCAGCCCAGCTCCTCCAGGCGCGCCTCGTCGATGCCGAAGTGGTGGGCGATCTCGTGGATGACCGTCGTGGCGATCTCCTCGCGGAGGTCCTCCTCGTCCACGCAGTCCTCCAACAGCGGTCCGCGGTAGAGCGTGATGCGGGGCGGCAGATCCCCCGGCTCCGGGGGGCCCTCCGTGAGCGCCCGGCCCGAGTAGAGCCCGTAGAGCGTGTCATCCTCGGGCACGCCCAGGTCGTCGAGCACGTCGTCCGGCGCCCAGTCCTCGATGATCACGGGGACGCCTTCGAGGTAGGGCCGGAACTCCCCGGGAACGAGGGCCAGCGCCTCGTCCACCAGTCTGCGAAACGCGCGGTCGGACACGTGCATGGGATGAGGTTACTCCCTTCCGCGGGGGCGCCGCCCTTGTCCAGACTCATCCCGACTGGGAGGATGCTTCCAGCCCGGCTTCTGGAGTGACCGCCCATGCTTCCTGCGATGCTCATCGCCACCTTCGCGGCCCTCGGCGCGCTCCACGTCTACTGGCTCCTCGGGGGCCGATTCGGCCTGGCGGCGGCCCTTCCCGAGGTGGAGGGCCGCCCGGCCTTCCTGCCCTCGAAAGGGGCCACCCTGGTGGTGGGCGCGGGGCTCTTCGCCTGCGCGGGTCTCGTGGCCGTGCTGGCCGGGTGGGTGAGCCTCCCCCTGCGGGCGGGCCTCCTGGATCTGGCCGGCTGCGCCCTGGCCCTGATCTTCCTGGCCCGCGCCATCGGCGACTTCCGGCTGGTGGGATTCTTCAAGCGCGTCAGGGGCACCCGCTTCGCGACCTTCGATTCATACCTCTATTCGCCCCTGTGCCTCGGCCTGGCCCTGGGGGTGTCCCGGGTTGTGTGGGCCCGCCGAAGCTGACCTTGGTTCCTCACGGCTTGATCGAGACGCGCCCTTGGCCGGCACGGACGGGCTCGCCACCGACCCAGTGGCGCATCCATCGCGGGACGTTCAAGCTGAAGGTCATCACGGGCCACCCCAACCTGGAGGAGTTCCCATGAAGGTCACGACGTTCCTCATGTTCACCGGCCAGGCCGAGGAGGCCATGGCCTTCTACGCCTCGGTCTTCCCGGGATCCCGGATCGAATCCATGGATCGGTACGGGGCCGGGGAGCCGGGCCGGGAGAGCACCGTCAAGCGGGCCATCCTCGACCTCTATGGCACTCGGCTCATGTGCGTGGACAGCCCCCCGGTCCACGCCTTCACCTTCACGCCCTCGATCTCCCTCTTCGTGGACTGCGACAGCGAGGCCGGTCTGGACCAGGCCTTCGCCCAGCTTGGAGAGGACGGCCAGGTGCTCATGCCCGCCGGCGACTACGGCTTCAGCCGGCGCTTCGCCTGGGTGCAGGATCGCTTCGGCGTGTCCTGGCAGCTCAACCTGCCCTGAACCCGGGGCGCCACGTTTCCGCTCCGCGAGGCCTCCATGTCCCTGTCGAGATACCTGCTCCCAGTGCTTCTGGCCGCCCCACCACTCCTGGCCCAGCCAGTTCAGGAAGCCAGCCTCCCCTCGGTCCAGCTGCCCCCTGAGCTTGACCGCGTGCTCCGCGACTACGAGACGGCCTGGCAGCGCCGCGACGCGGCCGCCCTCAGCAGGCTCTTCACCGAGGACGGCTTCGTGTTGACCGGCGGCCGCCTGCCCGTCCGGGGCCGGGCGGCCATCCAGGCGGCCTACGCCACGGCGGGCGGGCCCCTCGCCCTGCGCGCCCTGGCCTTCGCCGTCGAGGGCGGTCTCGGCCACATCATCGGCGCCTACAGCAGCAAGCCAGGCAGTCCCGATGCGGGCAAGTTCACGCTCACCCTCAAGCGGCAGGCCGACGGGCGCTGGCTGATCCACTCCGACATGGACAACGGCAACCAGGCGCACCGCGCCACGGCACCCCAGCCATGACCGATTCCTTCCGCGACCGCATGCCTGCCCTGCCGGACGCGGATCTCCAGCGGTACGCGGCGCGGCCCCTGGAATACCGCGCGGAGGCCGTGGAAGCGGCGCTGGCCGAACTGGCGCGGCGGGGGTTGGGTCCTTCCGACGAGACCCTGGCGGAGATCCGGAGGTCGCTCCTGGCCCGGGAAGCCGATCTGCACCTGGCCCCGGCCTGGTACGACGGCCTGCTGGGCCACGATCCCGCCACCCGCAGGACCCGCATCCGCCGCATGACCCTGGCCATCCTCGCCGTGGGCTTCGGCGCCGCCGCCTTCGTCTACCTCACCGCCGCCCCGGCCGCGGGCAACCCGCTGGGCTACGACCCCATGGACACCAAGAAATACCTGCGCGACCTGGAGATCTACGGCGGCAAGGTGAATGTGCTGGCCACCGAGTTCATGCGCTGGTTCGACGGGCTCTGGCATGGACGGTCCCTGGCCTACACGCTGGCCTGGCTCACCGCCTTCACCGCGACGGCGTTCGGGTGGATCACCCGCCGCCGCGCCGCGGAACTGGACGCGGCGCCCCCGCCTCCTTCCAGGATGGAACCAGGCCCACTTCCCTGATGCGCCGGACCGCCAGCCATCGGACACTGGCCGGATGGGATCCCGCCCCCGTTCCTCCGTGCCAGCCCGACCTGCCAAACCGGGCCTGCATCCCCGCAACCGCCACGCCGGCGGCTACGACTTCCCGAAGCTGGTGGCCGCCTGCCCCGAGCTGGGCCGCCATGTCGTGCGGGCGCCCCACGGCGGCGCCACCATCCCCTTCGCCGACCCCATGGCGGTGAAGGCCCTGAACCGGGCCCTGCTGCAGGAGGCTTACGGCATCCGCGGCTGGGACATCCCCGAGGGCTACCTCTGCCCGCCCATCCCCGGCCGGGCCGACTACCTGCACCACCTGGCCGACCTGCTGGCCGAGGGCAACGGGGGTGTCATTCCCCGGGGCGCTACGGTGCGGGTGCTGGACGTGGGCGTGGGCGCCAACGCGATCTACCCGCTGATCGGTCACTCCGAATACGGGTGGACCTTCGTGGGTACGGAGGTGGACGCCGCGGCCCTGGCCTCCGCCGCCCGCATCCTGGCGGCGAACCCAGCGTTCGGCCAGGCCCTGGCCCTGCGCCGGCAGGCCGAGCCCGGGGCCATCTTCGCGGGCGTCGTGCTGCCGGAGGAGCGCTTCGACCTCACCTTGTGCAATCCACCCTTCCACGCTTCCCGGTGGGCGGCGCGGGAAGCGGCCCAGGAGAAATGGCGGAAGCTGGGCCGCGGCGCCAGCGCGGGCCGGAACTTCGGCGGCCAGGGGGCGGAGCTGTGGTGCGAGGGGGGCGAGGTGGGCTTCACGCGGCGCATGATCGAGGAGAGCCGGGCCCTCGCCCCGCGGGTGCGCTGGTTCACCACGCTGCTGTCGAGCTCCGCGAGCCTGCCGGCCGTGCACCGGGCCCTGCGCCATGCCGGCGCCACGGAGATCCGCACCGTGCCCATGGCCCAGGGCCAGAAGCAGAGCCGCTTCGTGGCCTGGACCTTCCTGGATCCGGAGGCGCGGGAGGGCTGGCGGATCCGCTGGGGCGCGTAATCCAGCGGTCCAGGGGGCCCGGTATGATGTCCCGTCGCCGGAGCCTCCATGTTCGTCCTTCGCCGCCTGCCCGCCGCCCTGGCCCTGCTCATGCTGGGGGCGCTGTCCCTGCGCCTGGGCCTGCCCTTCCAGGCGGCCGTGCCCGTGGCCCTCGCGCTGACGGTGCTGCTGTTCGTCCCACGGGTCCTCCTCCAGACAACCCTGGCCGCCCTGCTCTGGGCCGGAGCCCTCGCCTGGGTGGGCATGGCCTGGCTGCGGGTGCAGGAGCGCCTCGCCGAAGGATTGCCCTGGCTGCGCCTGGCCGCGATTCTCGGCGCCGTGACCCTCTTCACCGCCTGGGCGGCCTGGCTTCTGCACCCGCGGAAGACGGAAGGCTGAGCCTCCATCCGGTTCGGGTTCCACCATCCGGGGCTCGCTCGTGATCAGAACACCGACCAGCCTGTTCGCGTCGTGAAGCGATCCAGCGCCTCCACGCCGGCCACGCTGTTGCCGTGGCGGTCCAGGGCTGGGCTCCAGACGCAGAGCACGCCCCGCTCGGGCAGCACCGCCAGGATACCGCCGCCCACGCCACTCTTGCCTGGCAGGCCCACGCGGTACGCGAAGTCGCCGGCGGCGTCGTAGGTGCCGCAGGTGAGCATGACCGCGTTGATGCGCTTGGCTTCGCTGCGGGTCAGCAGCCGCGAGCCGTCGGCCCGCAGGCCGTGGTTGGCCAGGAAGAGGCCCGCCTTCGCCAGGTCGGCGCAGCTCATGGTGAGCGCGCACTGGCGGAAGTAGTGGTCGAGCACGCGCTCCACCGGGTTCTCCAGGTTGCCGCAGCTGGCCATGAAGTGGGCGAGGGCCGCGTTGCGGTGTCCGTGGGCGGCCTCCGAAGCCGCCACCTCCGGATCCAGGTCCACGTTGGGCCGCCCGCTCTCCGTGCGCAGGAAATCCCGCAGGGTGCCCAGGGAGTCTCCCGTGAGGCTGAGCAGGCGGTCGATGAGGATCAAGGCCCCGGCGTTGATGAAGGGATTCCTTGGAATGCCCTTCTCGTATTCGAGCTGCACCAGCGAATTGAAGGGGTTGCCCGAGGGCTCTCGGCCCACGCGCTTCCACAGGGCCTCGCCGTCCCGGGCCAGCACCAGGGCCAGCGAGAAGGCCTTGGAGACGCTCTGGATGGAGAAGGGCACCCGCCAGTCCCCGCTGCCGATCAGGGCGCCGTCCATGGTGGCCAGGGCGATGCCGAAGCGGGACGGATCCACGGCCGCCAGGGCGGGGATGTAGTCCGCCACGTTCCCCTCCGCGGCGAAGGGCGCGGATTCCCGGGCGAGGTCGTCGAGGAGCGCTTGAAGGTCCATGCCATGAGCATCACACAAGGCCCGTGGGTTTAGGATGGACGCCATGACCTCCATCACCGCCCACCTCCTGGTTCTGTTCCGCCGCGACCTCCGCTGCCTCATGCGGGAGGTCGAAGCCTTCCCCGACGACGCCACCCTCTGGCGCACCCTGCCCGGCATCGCCAACAGCGCCGGCAACCTCGCCCTGCACGTCACCGGGAACCTGCGGCATTTCGTGGGCACCGTGCTGGGCGGCACCGGCTACGTCCGGCAGCGCGACCTGGAATTCTCGACGCGGGAGGGCACCCGCGCCGAGGTGGTGGCGGGCCTCGAGGCGGCCCTGGCCGAGGTGGAGGCCTGCCTTCCGGCCCTCCGCGCCGAGGTCCTGGCGGCGCCCTATCCCGTGGCCGTGGGCGGCCACCGTCCCGCCACGGGCCTGTTGCTGGTGCACCTGGAAACCCACCTGGCCTTCCACCTGGGACAGGCGGGCTACCTGCGCCGCGCCCTCACCGGCGTGGCCGGCGCCACCGAGCCCATGGGGATCCCCGACGACGGTAACGCCGCCGGGGTATGATCCCCTGTTCCTTCCCGAGGTGCCCATGCCCCCCACCCTTCGCGCCGGCCTGATCCTCGGCCTCTCCGTGGCCGCCTGGACCTTCGTCATGGGTGTCACGGGCTGGTACAGGCATCCCTCCCTGCACCGCCTCTTCTGGCTGGTGATCCCCCTCCAGATCGGCCTCCTGGTCTGGGCCCTGCGAGGGCTGGCCCCGGTCTCCGGCTTCGGACGCCAGGTGTGGAACGGCGTGAGCATCTCGGTGCTGGCCTCGCTGATCATCTTCGGCGCCAGCATCCTCTTCACCACCGTGGTGTTCCCGCACTACTTCCAGGACCTGGAGGCCCTGGGCCGCCAGATGATGGCCCGGCAGGGCCTGAGCCCGGAACAGATCGAGACCGCCGTGCGCCTCCAGGCGCCCCTGCAGACGCCCCGCGCCAGCGCCATGGCCGGCGCCATCGGCACCGTGGTCACCGGCTTCCTCACCTCCGTCGTCGCGGCGGTCTGGCTCCGCAAGAAATAGGCTCAACGCTCCAGGCGGATGTCGGCCACCAGGTCCAGCGGGAACCGGCGGCCCGCGAGGGCATCCTGCAGACACCGCAGCACCCAGCCCGAACGCAGCGGCGCCGCGGCGAGCTCCGCGGGGGTGAGCCAGTGGCAGCGGAGGATGCCAGGATCCTCCGGGACTGCGTCCGCGCCCTCAGGCACCGAGCCGATGAAGCACACCCGGAAGTAGTCCTTCCCGTTGGCGGCCTTCAGCGGATACAGGCCCACGATGGCCTCCGCCGTGAAGGCCAGGCCCGTCTCCTCGCGCACCTCGCGGCGCACCGCGTCGAGCACGGATTCGCCCGGTTCCACATGGCCCGCGGGCTGGTTGATCACCGGCAGGCCCGTCACCTTGTCAGGCTCCTCCACCACCAGAAAGCGCCCCTGGCGCTCGACGACGGCGGCCACCGTGAGGGCCCACATCAGGCGGGCAGGAAGAGGAGGAAGCCGTTGATGAAGTAGACGATTCCCACCACGCCCACCGCCAGGCCCAGGTAGTAGACGGGCTTCTGCTTCAGCAGCGCGGCGATGGAGGAGAGCAGGATGCCGATCTGGAGGAAGATCACCGCCAGCCCGAAGGCCGCGCCGTGCTTCTGGGCCTGGGCTTTCATGTCCTCGAAGCGCCGGGCCTCTTTCTGGATCTCGGCCTTCTCGCCTTCGTACTTCGCGACCTTCCGCTCCACGTCCGCCAGGCTCTGCTCCAGCAGCGGCACGGAGGCTTTCGGGGCCAGCTGCAGCTCCCGCCTGAGGCGCAGGGCCTCCAGCTCGTACAGGTTCCCCTTGATGCCCTTGGCCTGGTAGTAGGCCCACTGGTCCGAGGCCTGGCTCTGGCTCAGCACGGTGCGCGTGGAATGCCCGCCACCCTTGAAAGTGGCGAGGGTGGCGCAGACCGCGAGGATCACGGTGGTCAGGGCCAGCAGGTTCAGCCAGGGTTCTTTCCGGTCGTCGCTCAATGGTTCCTCACAGGGACTCTTCATGATTACCACAGGTCCCCTCCGGGTCGGTTGAACCTCCCCCGGCGAGGCCTATGGTGGACCTTGGAGTCCTTCAGGATGTGCGCCGAATGCCGCAGTCCTCCTCCGCTGGCCGGATTGCCCCGTGTTCCTAGACGGGCAGGCGCTGTCCGTTCCACCCCGACCAAGGAGGATTCCCATGCTGCATCGCAACGCCCTCTGTGTCGGGATCAACCAGTACCAGCATTTCCCCTCAGCCTCCCTCCATGGCTGCCTCAACGATGTCCAGGACATGGCCTCGCTGCTGAAGGATATGCTGGGCTTCGAGGATTCCGACATCACTCGGCTGACCGACCAGGACGCCACCAAGACCAACATCCTGCGTGAACTGCGACGCATGGTGGACGGCGCGTTGGCGGGCCAGTACAACCACCTGGTCTTCAGCTTCTCCGGCCACGGCACCCAGGTGCCGGACCTGAACCTCGACGAATTCGACCGGGCCGACGAGGCCTTCTGCCCCTACGACCTGGCCCCCAGCGGCCCCCAGTGGGACCGCGACCACCTCATCGTGGATGACGAACTGCACAACCTCTTCGTGCAGCTTCCGCAGACGGTGGTCCTGGAGGTCTACCTCGACACCTGCCACAGCGGCACGGGCCTGCGGGCCGCGGACCTGTTGCTGGACCGCCGCCCCAAGTACATGCCGCCGCCCTCCATCGAGGCCTTCCGGGACATCGAGTACCGCCGGGCCCGCCCGGCCCACCTGAAGCTCATGGAGAAAGGCCTCTCCCACCACATCCTCTGGACGGCCTGCAAGGACAGCCAGACCGCCGCGGACGCCTTCATCCAGGGCAGCTGGCATGGTGCCTTCACCTGGCACCTCTGCCGCGAAGCGCGGGCCTGCGGCAACCACCTGTCCCGCGCCAAAGTGCTGGCCAAAGTCCGCGCCGACCTCAGCCTGGCCCACTTCACCCAGACCCCGCAGCTGGACTGCGAAGCGCTCACCCGCCATGCCGTGCTGAAGGTCGTGGAAGTGCCCCCCAACCTGGTGCCCCTGCCCACGGAAATGCCGACCTGATACGGGCTCGAATTGAGTGAAGAAGGGCGCCTTTCGGCGCCCTTCTTCACGCGAACCACGCTCGTTTCAGTAGCGGTAGTGGTCGGCCTTGTAGGGGCCTTCAAGGGGCACGCCGATGTACTTGGCCTGGTCAGGGCGCAGGGCGGTGAGCTTGGCGTTCAGCGTCTGCAGCTGCAGGCGGGCCACCTGCTCGTCCAGGTGCTTGGGCAGGGTGTAGACGCCCACGGGGTAGTCGGCCTTCTTGGTCCACAGCTCGATTTGCGCCAGGGTCTGGTTGGCGAACGAGGAGGACATGACGTAGCTGGGGTGGCCGGTGCCGCAGCCCAGGTTCACCAGGCGGCCCTTGGCCAGCAGGATGATGCGGTTGCCCTTCGGGAAGATGATGTGGTCCACCTGGGGCTTGATCTCCTCCCACTGGTACTTCTCGATGCCCGCGACGTCGATCTCACTGTCGAAGTGGCCGATGTTGCACACGATGGCGTTGTGCTTCATGCGGATCATGTGGTCGTGGGTGATGACGTGGAAGTTGCCCGTGGCGGTGACGAAGATGTCGGCCTTGTCGCAGGCCTCGTCCATGGTCACCACGCGGTAGCCTTCCATGGCGGCCTGCAGGGCGCAGATGGGATCGATCTCGGTGACCCACACCTGGGCGCTCAGCGCGCGCAGGGCCTGGGCCGAGCCCTTGCCCACATCGCCGTAGCCGCAGACCACGGCGATCTTGCCGGCGACCATCACGTCGGTGGCACGCTTGATGGCGTCCACCAGGGACTCGCGGCAGCCGTAGAGGTTGTCGAACTTGCTCTTGGTGACGCTGTCGTTGACGTTGATGGCGGGGAACTTCAGCTCGCCCTTCTTGGCCATTTCATACAGCCGGTGCACGCCGGTGGTGGTCTCCTCGGTCACGCCCTGGACTTTGGCCAGCTGGGCCGCGTACCAGCCCGGCTTCTCGGCGATGCGCTTGCGGATGGCGGCGAAGAGCACGGTGGCCTCCTCGCTGTCGGGGTGATCCAGCACATGGATGTCCTGCTCGGCCCGGGCGCCCAGGTGCAGCAGCAGGGTGGCGTCGCCGCCGTCATCGAGGATCATGTTCGCGCCGCCGTCGAAATCGAAGATGCGGTGCGTGTAGTCCCAGTACTCGGGCAGGGTCTCGCCCTTCACGGCGAAGACCGGCGTGCCGCCCGCGGCGATGGCGGCGGCGGCGTGATCCTGGGTGCTGAAGATGTTGCAGCTGGCCCAGCGCACCTCGGCGCCCAGCGCCTTCAGCGTCTCGATGAGCACGGCGGTCTGGATGGTCATGTGCAGGGAGCCGGCGATGCGCGCGCCCTTGAGGGGCTGCTTGGCGGCGTACTCCTTGCGGATGGCCATGAGGGCGGGCATCTCGCCCTCGGCGATGGCGATCTCCTTGCGGCCCCAGGCGGCAAGGGCAAGATCGGCGACGATGAAGTCGGTGGTG
>Ga0316605_10000360_pt1 | contig 35224 bp, 34 predicted proteins | sample OWC_soil_day20_n_FD_207666 | JGI IMG/M metagenome (GOLD analysis project Ga0316605, IMG submission 207666) | Wetland soil microbial communities from Old Woman Creek delta, Ohio, United States - OWC_soil_day20_noCT | ecosystem: Environmental > Terrestrial > Soil > Wetlands | place: USA: Ohio...
CTCCCCCAGCGGCAAGGAAACCACCCGGTTCAACTACCACGGCGGCCTCGGCATCATGGGCAAGCCCGCGGAGAATTTCCTGCTGGACGTCAGCGCCAAGGCCGTGAGCGTGGAACTGCCCAAGTCGCGCATGGAGTACCTGGTCACGCTGGGTCTGGGCTACACCTGGGGCGGCGGCCGAAAGGCCGCGCCCGCCCCGGCTCCCGCGCCCATGCCTGAACCCAAACCCGAGCCGAAAGTGGAGCCGGTGGCACCGCCCCCGCCGCCTCCGCCCGCGCCCGAGCCGCCTAAGGAAGTCGCGAAGCCTGTGCCCCCGCCGCCCCCCCCGCCCGCGAAGATCGTGCTGGATGAGGCGACGCTCCACTTCGCCAATGGCAAGGCCGAACTGGGCCCCGATGCCACCGCCGCCATCCAGAAGGTGGCCGATGGCCTCAAGGCCTATCCGGGCGACTACAAGCTGGAAGTCAGCGGCCACACCTCGTCCGTGGGCGGCAAGGCTCTGAACAAGGCCCTGGCCAAGCGCCGCGCCGACGCGGTGGCCAAGATCCTGGTGGATTCGGGCATTCCCGCCAGCAAGGTGACCACCGTGGGCGTGGGCCCCGACAAGCCCATCGCCGACAACGCCACCAAGGATGGGCAGGCCAAGAACCGTCGCGTGGAGATCGATGTCCAGGTGAAGGATGGCAAGGCCGAGGTCCGCAAGACCGAGACCGGCACTGTGGACGCCGGCACCCCGGCACCTGCCCCCGCGCCGAAGAAGAAGGCCGTGAAGAAGGCCACCAAGTAAGTTCCACCCATGACCGGCGGGGGCCCCAGGGCCTCCGCCTCCCTGTATCGGAGTGGCCCCATGTCGCTGAAAGACGAGTTCAAGACCTTCATCATGAAGGGCAATGTGGTGGACCTGGCCATCGCCGTGGTCGTGGGCGGCGCGTTCGGCAAGATCGTGACCGCTTTCGTGGACGGCATCGTCATGCCCCTGGTGACCATGGTGCTGCCCGCCAACATCAAGTGGGAGGAGTGGGTCATCGGGACGTTCCGCATCGGCTCGGTGCTGGGCGCCACCGTGAACTTCCTGATCATCGCCCTGGTGATCTTCCTCGTCCTGATCAAGTTCCTGGGCCGGTTCATGAAGAAGGAGGAGGCCGCTGCCGCCGCTCCCACCACCAAGGAATGCCCGGCCTGCCTGGAGCAGGTGCCCCTCAAGGCCACCCGCTGCAAGTACTGCACGAGCCAGCTCTGAGCCATCCTGCGCCACGAAAAGGGCCCGGGCGACCGGGCCCTTTCCCTTGTGAGCCCTTGGCTTCCCGTGGTGAACTGGAGGTTCAACCCCGGGGCGCTTGGGTGCGCCCCCCGACGCACGAGGGCGCCGATGAGCGAGCAAGCTCCGGTTAAGAAATATTCGGTTTTCCTGCCGAAAACGGATTTCCCGATGAAGGCGGACCTTCCGCAGCGGGAGCCCAAGCGGCTCGAGCGCTGGAAGGCCGACCACCTCTACCGCCGCATCGAGGCGAAGCGGAAGGCCGACAATGCGGCCGGCAAGGGCAGGGGCCGCGAGGTGCTCCACGACGGCCCACCCTACGCCAACGGCGCCATCCACATGGGCCACGCGCTGAACAAGATCCTCAAGGACGTGGTGGTGAAGTCCCGCTGGATGGAGGGCTACGAATCGCCCTACGTGCCGGGCTGGGACTGCCATGGCCTGCCCATCGAGCACGCGGTGGAGAAGGACCTGGGCCCCAAGCGCCGCGAGATGAGCCGGGCGGAGTTCCTGCAGCGCTGCCGGGCGTACGCCCAGAAGTGGATCGACACCCAGCGCACGGCCTTCCAGCGCCTGGGCGTGCTCGGCGCCTGGGATCAGCCCTACGTCACCATGGAGCCCCGCTACGAGGCGGAAACCGTGCGGCACCTGAAGAAGCTCTTCGAGAGCGGCGCGGTGACCCGCAAGCTGAAGGTCGTGCACTGGAGTTACGGGGCCCGCACCGCCCTGGCCGAGGCCGAAGTCGAGTACGCCGACAAGACCAGCCCCGCCATCACCGTGGCCTTTCCGGTGCCCGATGCCGAGGCCCGGCGCCTGGAACTGCCCACCCCGCTCTTCGTGCCCATCTGGACCACCACGCCCTGGACCCTTCCCAGCAACCGGGCCGTGGCCATGCACCCGGACCTGGAGTACGCCGTGGTGCGGGCGGACGGCCGGCACTATGTGGTGGCCATCACCCTGCGGGAGGACTTCGCCAAGAAGCTGGGCCTGGAACTTCATACGGTGGAGATCCGAAAGGGCCGGGAATTCCAGACCCTCGCGCCCCGCCACCCCTGGCTGGATCGGGAGAGCCCCGTGCTGCTGGGCGACCACGTCACCGCCGACACCGGCACGGGCCTGGTGCACACGGCACCCGACCACGGCGTGGACGACTTCAACCTGGCCCATCACCTGGGCCTGCTCCAGCTGGTGGGCCCCGACGGCAAGTTCGTCGCCGCGGTCAATGACCCCGAGCTGGAGGGGAAGAACATCTTCGACTGCAACCCGCTGGTGGTGGACAAGCTCCGCCGCATCGGTGCGCTGCTGCACGAGGAGACCCTGACCCACAGCTACCCCCACTGCTGGCGCACCAAGACCCCCATCCTTTTCCGCGCCACCGAGCAGTGGTTCATCACCATGGATTCGGAGCTGAACGGGAAGGGCCGAAGCCTGCGTGAGCTGGGCATCGAGGGGGTCGAGCAGACCCAGTGGATTCCCGCCCAGGGACAGAACCGCATCCACGCCATGATCGCGGGCCGTCCCGACTGGTGCATCAGCCGTCAGCGCGCCTGGGGCACGCCCATCACCGTGCTGCGCTGCGAAGCCTGCGGCGAGCCCCTGGTCGCCGATTCCATCTTCGAGACGGCCGCCGCCGCCATCGAGCAGGGCGGCATCGAGGCCTGGTCCGAGCTGCCCGTGGAGCGCCTGCTGCCCGCCGGGGCCACCTGCCGCTGCGGCGGCACCGCCTTCCAGAAGGAGACGGACATCCTCGACGTGTGGATCGACTCCGGCGTCAGCGCCTCCGTGGTCTGCCAGTCGCACCCCGAGCTGAGCCAGGCCGACTACAGCCAGTTCATCTACCTGGAGGGCTCAGACCAGCACCGTGGCTGGTTCCACAGCTCCCTGCTCTTCAATCTCGCCGCCACGGGCACCAAGCCCTACAAGCAGGTGGTCACCCACGGCTTCGTTCTGGATGGCAAGGGCCAGAAGATGTCCAAGAGCCTGGGCAACGTCATCACGCCCGAAGAGATCCTGAAGACGCTGGGCGCCGACATCCTGCGCTGGTGGGCGGCCTCCTGCGACTACAGCGAGGACATCCGCATCTCGAAGGAGATCCTCGACCGCAGCGCCGACGCCTACCGGAAGATCCGCAACACCTTGCGCTTCCTGCTGGGAGCCCTGGCGGATTTCGACCCGGTCCGGGATGCGGTGGCCCCCGCCGACCTCGCGCCGCTGGACGCTTGGGTACTCGGCGCCTTCGCCCGCGCCACGGTGGAAGCCCGCGACGCCTACACGCGCTTCGAGTTCCACCGCGCCACCCAGGCCATCCACGGCTTCTGCCAGCTGGACCTGTCGGGCCGCTACTTCGAGATCATCAAGGACCGCCTCTACTGCGACGCGCTGGATTCGGCCCGCCGCCGCAGCTGCCGGTACGCCTGCTGGGAGCTGGCCAAGGGCCTCTGCACCCTGCTCGCGCCGGTGATGAGCTTCACCGCCGACGAAGCCTGGGAGCAGATTCCCGGCTGTTCGGGCAGCGTGCATGAGCAGCGGTTCCCGGAGCTGGCGGCTGCGGCCCCAGACCCTGCCTGGGAAAAACTGTGGGAGGTCCGCGAGGCCGTGCAGGCCGCCATGGAACCTCACCGTGCCGCCAAGACCATCGGCACCAGCCTGGACGCGCAGGTGGCCCTCGCCGTCCCCGCTCGGGACCGGGCCGCCCTGGAGGGCCTGGGCGAGTCGCTGGAGGACCTGCTCGTGGTCTCCGGGCTGGACCTCACAGAAGGCGATCTCGCCGTCACGGTGTCCAGCCATGGGGGCGCCAAGTGCCCCCGCTGCTGGAACCACAAGGGCGGCCACGGCGTCGGCGAGGACGCCGCGCTGTGCCTCCGCTGCGCCTCGGTGGTGGCCTAGTGCGTCGCCTGCCCTGGCTGCTGCTTCCCGCCGTGGCGCTGGCCGCGGACCTCGGCTCCAAGGCCTGGATCCTCCGCACCCTGGCGGAGGGCGAGTCCATGCCCATCATCCGGGGCTTCTTCTACCTGACCCTGGGCTTCAACCGGGGGGCGATCTTCGGCAGCCTCACCTGGCTGCCGGCCCAGGCGCGCTACATCATCTTCGCCCTGGCGGGCCTGGCGGCGCTGTTCTACTTCGGCCGCCTCTTCCTGGCGAAGGAGACCTCCGGCTGGGAGCGGGTGGCGCTGGGGCTCATCCTCGGCGGTGCCCTGGGCAACGGGGTGGACCGCATCCTGCGCGGCGCCGTGGTGGATTTCCTGGATTTCGTCTTCGGCACTTGGCACTACTGGACCTTCAACCTGGCCGACAGCTTCATCCTCGTGGGGGCCATCCTCTACGGCGTGCGGATGCTGATGGCGCCGAAACCCGAGCATCGGACCACCGAGAACTGATCACCGGCTTTATTTGCCACAGATGAACACCGATGGACCCGGATGAAGATCCGAAAAACCATCTGTGTTCATCTGCGGCTGATCCATCCCCTCACTGGGCCTCGATGGCCTTCAGGAGGGCGGGGTGCTTCGGCAGCTGATCCACATCGGCGAGGCGTGGCACCAGGCGCTTCCAGAAGGGCTCGGCGGCGAAGACCTGCTTGAAGAGGGGCAGAGCCTCATTCACCTTGCCGCTGGAGGCGAGGGCCACCGCCTGCCAGAAGGGCATCTCCCAGATGCCGGGCGCGAGCTTCGCGGCGGCTTCGTAGGCGGCTTTGGCTTCCGCCCACTTGCCGGCGGTGACGTAGCCATCCCCCTCATCCATGAGGCGGTAGGCCCGGCGCAGCTGGACGAGGCGGCCCAGCTCCTTCAGGGGATCGGGGTTGTCCTCCACCCGCAGGTCGAAGAGCCGGTCGTTCCAGGGCTGGCCGGAGGCCTTGCCCTTCACGACGAGGATGGCCGCGCTCTGCTGGCCGCGGATGTCGCCGCCTTCCGCCTGGGCCGCGCGCAGGGCCGCGAGCAGGCGATCCGCGAGGTCGCCCTTCGCGCCGCGGAAGGCCTTGGCCATGGCGGGCCACACCGTGGCCTTGTCCATGAGGTTGGCCTCCACCGTGAAGCCCTCGCCCACCTCGTGGCCTGCCGCCTGGATGCACTTGGCGCCCGTGTGGGCCACGGCGCGACCCTGGGCGTCCACCATCGCCACCTGCCGCACCTCCCGGTCGCCGTCCGCCGCCAGCAAGGCTTTCAAGGCTTCCGGCGCGGGCTTCCCCGCCTTCATGAGCGCCAGACCCAGGGCGCCGTAGCTGGGTTCCGTGAAGCTCTGGGTCGCCACCGCCCCGACGCCGGGCTCCGCCCAGGGCACGGCGGCCCCCACGGAGAACCAGTGGCTCTGCACCGCCACGCCGAGGTCACCCGTGACCGGATCCCGGGCCACGATGGAATAGGTGTGAACGGGACGACGGGGTACCCCGCCCGCGCTCAGCGGAAGCAGCGCAGTGGCAAGGATCGCGAGGGCGGCACGACGCATGGAGGCTCCAGGGAGGGATGAGTGGTCCCCATCATAGGGTGGATCCACGGGCACGGCCGGCCCGGGCGTGGGTAGGATGGTGCCCATGAATCCCGCTTCCGCCCTCGTCCTCTCGCTGCTCTTGGCCCAGGCCCCGGCTCCACTGGATGCCTACCGGAAAGCCACGGATGCCTGGCACGCCGAACGGCTGGCCGAACTCCGGCAAGAGGACGGCTGGTTGAGCCTCATCGGGCGGGACTGGCTCCAGCCGGGCGAGAACAGCCTCGGCTCCGCCCCGGGATCCGCGGTGCTGCTTCCAGGCCGGGCGGGGCCCGCCCAGGCCGGGGCGTTCATCGTGGAGGGGCAGACTGTGCGGTTCCGGCCCTTCCCGGGCAGCGGGCTGCTGCTGAACGGGAAGCCCGCCACCGAGACGGTGCTGAAGACTGAAGAGGACCGGACGCCGGACATCCTGTCGGCGGGACGCGTGCGGCTGACCCTGCTCCACCGCCAGGGCCGGTTCGCCGTGCGATTGAGGGATCCTGAAGCTCCCACCCGGAAGGCCTTCCGCGGCGTGGACCGCTATCCCGTGGATCCCACCTGGCGGGCAGTCGCGGACTTCAGCGCCTACCCGGCTCCCCAGCCGCGGCAGATCACCACCGTCCTCGGCACCACGACCACGATGTCGGCCCCGGGCCTGCTCAGGTTCCGGCTGGGTGGCCGTGAGTTCACCCTGGAACCGATGCTCCTGGATCCGGAGCATCCCGAGCTCTTCATCGTCTTCAAGGACGGCACCAGCGGCCATGGCACCTACCCGGCGGGCCGCTTCCTCTATGCGGAGATGCCCAAGGACGGCAAGGTCGTCCTCGATTTCAACCGCGCCATCAATCCGCCCTGCGCCTTCACGACCTTTGCCACCTGCCCGCTGCCGCCCAGGCAGAACCAGCTCGACCTGGCGATCCCCGCCGGCGAAAAGGATCCCGGTCCGCACTGACCGCCGACGACGGCCGGCCGCCTGGGCTCAAGCCGTGGCGGCGGTCTTCGGGATCTCCAGCACGAACACGCTGCCCCGGGGGGCGTTGCCTTCCACCCAGATCCGGCCGCCGTGGGCTTCGGCCACGAGCTGGCAGAAGGCCAGGCCCAGGCCGGAGCCGGTGCGGGTGTCCGGGCCGTCCTCGTCGAGGCGCACGAACTTCCCGAAGATCTGTTCGCGCATGGATTCGGGGATGCCCTCGCCCTGGTCCTGAACCTCGAGACGCACGCCGCCGGGTTGGGCCCGGGCCTCGATCCGCGTCTGGCTGCCCGCGGGGGAGTACTTCAGCGCGTTGTCGACCAGGTTGAGCAGGAGGCGCCGCAGGAAGGCCGGATCCGCCTCGAGTTCGAGGCCGGCGGGGCAGGCCCAGGTCAGGACATGGCCCCGGCTCTGGGCCTGGGATTCCACCTCCCGCACCAGCCGGGGGAGCCAGGTGTCCAGAGGGATCCAGGTCCGGCGGAGGTCCAGCCCGACCTGCTCGGCCCGCCCGATGTCCAGGATGTCCTCGATCATCCGACCCATGGTCTGGGCCGTGTCCCGGAGGCGGCGCAGGTGGTGGCCCGACCCGGGCCGGCCCTCCTCGTCGCCGTCGAGCAGTTCCAGGCCCACCTGGATGGCCGACAACGGATTCTTGAGATCGTGCACGATGAACTGGAAGAGCTGCTCGCGCTGCTGCTGGAGGTCGAGCAGGTTGTCCCGCTCGGCCTGGACTTCCGCCTGCAGCCGCTTCAGGCGCATGAGGCTGCGGATGCGGACGATCAGCTCGCCCGACATCACAGGCTTGCGCAGGAAGTCGTCGCCCTTGGCCCGCAGGGCCTGGGCGTGGACATCCGGGCGCTCGTCCCCAGTCAGGAAGATGATGGGGAGCAGCTCGCCCTGGGGCAGGTCGCGGATGCGCCGGCAGACCTCGAGTCCGTCCATGCCGGGCATCTGGATGTCCAGCAGCACCAGCTCGGGCTGGTAGGTGGGGAGCAGGGCGAGGGCCTCTTCGCCCCCCGAAGCCGTCTCCACCTGGTAGAACCCGCGCTCCAGCATGGCCCGGACGCTGCGCCGGGCCAGTGGCTCGTCGTCCACCACCAGGATCCGGGCACCGTGATCGGCCCGGCGGTAATGTTGGGGCTCGCCTTCCATCGTTCAACCTCAAAGGGGTTGTCGGAAGGTTACCCCGGCAGGTTTAATTCGGCAGCCTTTTCCTACCCAGCGACCTAGCCTTTGACGACCCCGTCCACGTACACCCACTTCCCGTGCTCCCGGGCGAAGGCGCTGGTCTCGATGTGCAGGCTGCGCCGGCCATTGGCCTGGAGGCTGGCGTGGAAGGTGACCACCCCGGTCTCGTCCGCCGGGCCGCCTTTTTCCTTGCCGACGATCTTGAGGCCGACGCACTGGACGGATTTGCAGTATTGGATGAGCTCTTCCCGGTTCTCTTCGGCGCGCTTGGCCTCGGGCCTGGTGGCGATGAGGTAGTCCACCTTGCCCAGGGCGTAGGCGGAGAACCGGGAGCGCATGAGCAGTTCCGCGGTTTCCGGCGCGGCCGCCCCCGAGTGGAAGGGGCCGCAGCAGCGGTCATAGGGCTTCTTGGAGGTGCAGGGGCAGGGGCGGGACATGATCAACCTCTAGGAAACAGCCACGGATGAATCCAGATGAACACGGATGTCGTTTCACGGGGCCCTATCTGAGTTCATCCGTGTTCATCTGTGGGAAATGGTCGGTTCAACCCTTCATCGGGATGTGCAGGCCGATCTGTTCGGCGTGCTCCCGGGCGGATTCGTAGCCGGCATCGGCATGGCGGAAGACGCCCATGGCGGGATCGTTCCAGAGCACCCGGGTGATGCAGCGCTCGGCGCGCTCGGTGCCATCGGCCACGATGACCACGCCGCTGTGCTGGCTGTAGCCCATGCCCACGCCGCCGCCGTGATGGAAGCTCACCCAGGAGGCGCCACCGGAGGCCGCCGTCAGGGCATTGAGCAGCGGCCAGTCGCTGACGGCATCGGAGCCGTCCTTCATGCCTTCCGTTTCGCGGTTGGGGCTGGCCACGCTGCCGCTGTCCAGGTGGTCGCGGCCGATGACGATGGGCGCCTTGACCTTGCCCGTGCGCACCAGCTCATTGAACTTCAGGCCGGCGAGGTGGCGCTGGCCCGCGCCGATCCAGCAGATGCGGGCGGGCAGGCCCTGGAAGGCGATCTTCTCCTGGGCGGCCTTCAGCCAGCGGATCATGCCTTCGTTCTCGGGGAACAGCTCCATCATGGCGGCGTCGGTGACGGCGATGTCTTCCGGGTCGCCCGAGAGTGCGGCCCAGCGGAAGGGGCCGATGCCCTTGCAGAAGAGGGGCCGGATGAAGGCCGGCACGAAGCCGGGGAAGGCGAAGGCGTTTTCGCAACCGGCCCGCTGGGCCTGGGCGCGGATGTTGTTGCCGTAATCAAAGGTGACCGCGCCCCGGCGCTGGAACTCGATCATGGCTTCCACATGGGTGCGCATGGAGGCCAGGGCCCGCTGCACGTAGGCCTCGGGCTGGGCCTTGCGCATGACCTCGGCCTGCTCCAGGGAGAGGCCCGCCGGGATGTAGCCGTTGTATTCGTCGTGGGCCGAGGTCTGATCGGTGACCAGCTGGGGCGTGAGGCCGCGCTTGAGGATCTCCGGCAGGATCTCGGCCGCGTTGCCCAGCAGGCCGATGCTGCGCGCCTCGTGGGCGTCCACGTACTGCTCGACCAGCGCCAGGGCCGTGTCGAGGTTGTCGGTCCATTCATCCAGGTAGCGGGTGTCCAGGCGCTTCTGGATGCGGGTGCGGTCCACCTCGATGGCGAGGCAGACGCCGCCGTTCATGGTGACGGACAGGGGCTGGGCGCCGCCCATGCCGCCGAGGCCCGCGGTGAGCGTCCAGGTGCCGGCCAGGGTGCCGTTGAAGTGCTGGCGGGCGGCCTCGGCGAAGGTCTCGTAGGTGCCCTGCACGATGCCCTGGCTGCCGATGTAGATCCAGCTGCCGGCGGTCATCTGGCCGTACATCATCAGGCCCTTCTGGTCGAGCTCCCGGAAGTGCTCCCAGGTGGCCCACTTGGGCACCAGATTGGAGTTGGCGATGAGCACCCGGGGCGCGTCGGGATGGGTCTTCACCACGCCCACGGGCTTGCCGCTCTGCACCAGCAGGGTCTCGTCATCGTTCAGGTGCTTCAGCTCCTTCACGAGGGCGTGGAAGCAGTCCCAGTTGCGGGCCGCCTTGCCCAGGCCGCCGTAGACCACGAGGTCCTGGGGCCGCTCGGCCACCTCGGGATCGAGGTTGTTCATGAGCATGCGCAGCGCCGCCTCCTGCACCCAGCCCTTGCAGTGCAGGTGGGTGCCGCGCGGCGCGGTGATGATGGGCGAATCGGTGGCGGTGGACATGGGGGCTCCGGCGGAACCCCCTAGTTTCCCACGGCCTGCCTGCGACGGCGATCAAGAGCGTTTGAGAACCGCGATGGCCTGTTCGAGGTCCGTCCGCATGGCCGCCGGGCTGCCGGTGCGGTGGATGCCCCCGTGCCCCGGCAGCACCCAGGTGAAGTCGTAGGCCAGGAGCTTCTCCAGGCTCTGGAGCTGCAGGGGCCAGGAATGCCAGTTGTAGGTCCGCGAGGCCGACAGCCGGCCCTTGTCGGGGTTCCACCAGAGGTGATCCCCCGTGAAAAGGTAATCCCGGTAGAGCAGGCACAGGCTTCCGGCCGTGTGGCCCGGGGTGGGGATCAGGAGGAGGTCTTCGGCCAGGGGGATGGGCTCGTCGCCTTCCACCAGCCGCTCCAGGCCTGTCATGCCATCGGCCCGGTGCATGATCCGCTCGCAGCCGAAGCGGGCCCGGTAGGCCGCGTGATCCGCCACGTCGTCCTGGTGGCTGAGCACCAGGCTGGCCACGCCGCCCAGGGCCTCCAGGTTCTTCATGAGGGGCTCGGCGGCCCGGGGGGAATCCATCAGAACGTTGCCCGCGGGCCGCCGGATCAGGTAGCTCCAGGCCCCGAAGCTCTTGTCGGAGGTGTAGCCGCAGAAGAAGACATCATCGGACAGGGCATGGGGGAAGGCCCTGGAAGCCGTGGCGAGGTCCGCCTTGTCGTCGGTGCCGATGGAGCCCACGGGACAGGCCACCAGGGCCATGGAGGCCCGCAGCCCGGCGGCGGGATCGTCCGGCTGGGCGTGGACCTTCGCGTGATCTCCGCCATCGGCGAAGGTCGCCGGCGCGAACTGGTAGCAGGTGCCGCAGTCAATGCAGGTGCGGTCCACGAAGAAGGGGCCGGGCACGTTGTCGGGGTGGGCGTCCGCGCGTCGGGCCATGGGGCCTCCTGCTTCGCGCCTAGCGGTTGACCAGGTGCATCATGCTTTCGGGATACCGGGCTCCGGCGGCGGCCCCGGGCGGGAAGAGACCGCTCAGCTCCTGGAGTTCGCCGGGGCAGAGCACGTGGTCGAGGGCGCCCAGGTTCTCGTCCAGGCGGTCGCGGCGCTTGGTGCCGGGGATGGGGACGATGTCGCCGCCCTGGGCCAGCACCCAGGCCAGGGCCAGCTGAGAGGGCGTGCAGCCGCGGGCCGCGGCCATGTCCTCGATGCGGGCCACGAGGTCGAGGTTCTTCTGGAAATTCTCGCCCTGGAAGCGCGGGGAGTTCCGCCGGTAGTCCCCGGGCTCGAAGTCTTCGAAGCGGCGGATCTGGCCTGTCAGGAACCCGCGGCCCAGGGGGCTGTAGGGCACGAAGCCCACGCCCAGCTCGCGGCAGGTCTGGAGCAGGCCGTCCTCGGGATCCCGGGTCCACAGCGAGTACTCGGACTGCACGGCGCTGATGGGATGCACGGCGCAGGCCCGGCGCAGGGTGGCGGGACTCACCTCGGAAAGGCCCAGGAAGCGCACCTTGCCCGCCTTCACCAGCCCGGCCATGGCGCCGACGGTGTCCTCGATGGGCACCTCGGGATCCACCCGGTGCTGGTAGTAGAGGTCGATGGTCTCGAAGCCCAGCCGCTTCAGGCTGGCCTCGCAGGCGCTGCGCACGTAGTCGGGCCGGCCGCAGACGCCGCGCACGGAGGGGTTCGCGGGATCGCGCAGGATGCCGAACTTGGTGGCGAGCACCACCCGGTTCCGGATGCCGGCCAGGGCCTTCCCCACCAGGACTTCGTTGAGGTGGGGGCCGTAGATGTCGGCGGTGTCAAAGAGGGTGATGCCCCGGTCCACGGCGTGAAGGAGGGTCGCCGTGGATTCCGCGTCATCGCGGTGGCCGTAGAACTCGGACATGCCCATGCAGCCGAGGCCGAGGGCGGATACGGTGAGGCCTTGGGTTCCGAGGGCGCGGGTCAGCATGGCGATCTCCTCATCTCAGTGTGATCCCAAAAAAGGATCTACCACCAAGACACCAAGGCACCAAGAACTGCAAAAGCAAAGCAGTTGCTTTTCTGGGTGCCTTGGTGTCTTGGCGGTGAAATCTGTTGCCCGTGGCTCAGCGGTGCTCGACGACGTCCTTGGTCTCGAAGCGCACCTTGGGCGTGCTCGCGTACTTGTCGTCCGCCGAGCGGTAGCCCACGGGGCAGGCGCTGATGGTGGCGTAGCCGGTGCCCCTGAGGCCCAGGATCTCGTCGTACTTGGCGGGTTCCAGACCCTCGAAGGGGCAGGTGTCGATGCCCATCAGGGCGGCGGAGGTGAGCAGGTTGCCCATGGCGATGTAGGTCTGCCGGGCCGCCCATTCGTGGATGACGGCATGACGGGCCCCCTTCACCAGGTCGCCCACCATGTAGCCCTTGTAGCCGGCCAGGCTCTCCAGGGAGACGCCGCGAACCTCCGCGATGCGGCCCACGAACTGGTCGACGTCGGCCTCCGTGATGTCCTGCTTGGCGGTGAAGACCACCAGGTGGCTGCAGTCCTCGACCTGGGACTGGTTCCAGGAGGCGGGGCGCAGCTTGGCCTTGAGGGCGGGGTCGGTGACCACGATGAACTTCCAGGGCTGCAGGCCGTAGCTGGAGGCCGTGAGGACGAGGGCCTGCTCCAGCACCGACCAGTCGGCGGCGGAGATCTTGCGGGTGGGATCGAATTTCTTGGTGGCGTAGCGCCAGTTCAGTTGTTCAAGCAGGCTCTCGCCCGGGATGGTGCTCATGGGTACCTCGAGATGTTCGATGGGAAAGGAAACTAGATGGACTGCTCGATGCGGGCCCGCAGCTGGTCGATGGGGAGGGCTCCCACGATGCGGTCCACGGGCTGCCCATCCTTGAAGACCACCAGGGTGGGCATGCTCAGCACGTCGTATTCTTCGGAGAGCGGCGTGAAGTCGTCCACGTTCAGCTTGGCGAAGGTGGCCTTGCCTTTGAATTCGCCGGCGAGGGCCTCGGTCACGGGCGCCAGTTCGCGGCAGGGAGCGCACCAGGGGGCCCAGAAATCCACCACCGTGATGCCACGGGCAACGGCCTCGGAAAAGGTCTTGTCGGTCAGGTTCTGGATCAGATCGGACATGCCTGGGCTCCTGGTTCTCCCTTCCAGGTTAACGGATCCGGCGCCTTTCTCCGTCATGACAATCTCCGAATCTCAGGAGGCCTGCGCCCAGCGCGCCGCGGCGGCGGCGAGGCGCTGGCCCAGCCGCTCGGCGCTCTTGCGGTCGGGCTCGTTGGGTTCCACCTCCGGGGCCACCTGGCCGGCCTGGGCCATGACACCCGTGAAGCTGCCGAGGCGGTTGATGCCCTCCTCGTTGTAGGGCAGGTCGGCGTTGCCCACCCAGACCATGCCGTGCTGCATGGCGAAGATCATCAGGGACTGCAGGGTGTTCAGCTTGTCGCCGCTGGGGCTGCCGCTGATGGTGAAGCCGGCGGCCAGCTTGTCCTGCCACTTCCGCTCCAGCCAGGGCTTCGAGCTGGCGTCCATGAAGGTCTTGAAGGGGCCGCTCACGTTCCCCATGTAGGTGGGGCTGCCGAACACGATGGCGTCGGCCGCCTCGAGGTCGGCCCAGTGGGCGTCGATCTCCTCCACGGAGATCAGGCTGGCCCGGGTTCCGGCCACGGACTCGGCGCCGGCCTTCACCCGCTCGGCCATCACCTTGGTGTGGCCATATCCGCTGTGGTACACGATGGCGACTCTGGTCATGTTCATCTCCTGTTCGGGCCCTTGCAATCTGCCGGCCCGTGACCCAAACTTTAGGTGCTTACGATCGAAAAGAAAGTAGGCACTATTTTGGAAGGTAGGCACCCCATGGTTAGTAAAGCGATCAGCAAGGCTTGCACGCTCGCCCCCAACGTCCTCAGCGCCCAGTGCCCCACGCGCCAGGCCCTGGACCTCATCGCGGACAAGTGGACGACCCTGCTCATCTACCTGCTGTCCCGCGGCAAGCAGCGCTACGGCGACCTGCACCGCCAGGTGGGCGGCATCAGCCAGAAGATGCTGACCCAGACCCTGCGCAAGCTGGAGAGGGACGGCCTCGTCACGCGGCACGTCTACCCCGAGGTGCCGCCCCGCACCGAGTACGAGCTGACCAAGCTGGGCCACACCCTCATCGGCCCCATGGGCGCGCTCTGCGAATGGGCGGGAACCCATCTCGCCGAACTTGAGCAGGCCCGGAAGCGCTACGACCACCTGCAGAAGAAGGCGACCCTCAGCGCCTGATCCGGGCCAGATCCTCAGGCGTGTCGAGGTCGGCTTCTCCGCCGGGGAAGGGCAGGGCCGCAGCCTGCTCGCGCAGGAGGATGGCCTTGGCGCCCCGGTCACCGCGCAGGGCCAGCAGGTCGGGGAACAGCCGCCGGGGCAGCACCGCGGGGATGCCCAGGGTGCCGGCATAGGCGCAGGCGGCGGGACGGCGGGGCTCCCTGGCCGCCAGGGCCAGCAGATCGCGGAGCAGGGCGGCGTCCACGGCGGGCTGGTCCACCGTCAGGAGCAGCACGGCCTCCGCCTCGGGGGGCAGGGCCGCGACACCGTGGCGGAGGGAACTGGCCATGCCCTCGGCGGCCTCGGGGTTGGGGACCAGGCGCACCGGGGCGTCCGGCGAACCCGGGGCCTTTTCGCGGGCGGCGCCGCCCTCCCCGTCGCGCACCACGGCGAGCACGGGATCGCACCCCGCGGCCTGGGCGACCTCAATGGCCCGCTGGAGCAGGGTCTGGCCCGCCAGCAGCAGCTGCGCCTTGGGCCCGCCCATGCGCGTGCCCGAACCCGCCGCGAGGATGAGGGCGGCGGTCATGGGGCGGAGATGGGGCGGCGGGAGTCCCGGAGCGGTCCGCCGCCGCGGCCCTGGAAGGCCGCCTGGATCTCCGCCAGCACGGCGAGGGCGATGGTCTCCGGGTCCTCCGCGCCCAGGTCGAGCCCCACGGGGCTGTGGAGGCGCTCGCCGCCGGAGATGCCCTCCGCGGCGAGGTCCGCCCGCAGCTTGCTCCCCCGGGCGCGGCTGCCCATGAGGCCCAGGTACCCGGCCCGCGAGGCCAGCAACGGCCGCAGGGCCTCCAGGTCCTTGAGGTAGTTGTGGGTCATGAGCACCACGGCGCAGCGCGCATCCAGCACCCACTCCGGAATCCGCTGGGCGGGATGGCCCGCGACCACGCGATCGGCCTCGGGAAAGCGCTCGGGGCGGGCGAAGGCCGGGCGGTGGTCCAGCAGGCCCACCTGCCAGCCGAGGCCCTTGGCCAGGCGCAGGAGGGGCCGGCTGTCGTCGCTGGCGCCGAGGATCCAGAGGAACACCGGCGGGGGGATGATCTCGAGGGCCTCTCCCGGGGCGGCGTCTTCGCCTTCCAGCCGCCGCCGCGCGAAGGGCGCCGCCAGGGATGTGGCCATCCGGAGGGACCGGCGCTGGCGCGGGGTCTCCTCCATCCAGGTGATCCATGCCGGCGGTGCGGCCGGGTCCAGGCGTTCCACGAGGATGTCGAGGGCGCCTTCGCAGCCGCTGCCGCTGCCCCAGACCAGGTCCGCCTCGCCGCGCAGGTCGTAGCGCAGCAGGCGGGGCTGGCCGTCGGCGAGGACCTCCACGGCCCGGCCCAGGACCTCGCCCTCCAGGCAGCCGCCGCTGAGGGAGCCGCGCAGCACCTGCTCGCCGTCCGTGAGGAGCCGCGCGCCAGGGCGGCGGTAGCTGGAGCCCTCCACCCGGAGGAGGGTGGCCAGGGCCAGGGGGGTCTCGTGGCCCCGGATCAGGGCGAGGATGTCCTGGAGTTCCTTGTGCATGCTGGAATTATGCCCTCCGCAGCCCCGGAGGGAGGAGGGGCAGGCTGCGGAGCCGTTTCCCGGAGGCCGCGAACACCGCGTTGCCCACCGCGGGCGCCAGGGGCGGAAGGCCCGGCTCGCCCACGCCGCCGGGCGGCAGGTCGCTCGCCACGAGGTGGACGTCCACCTTGGGCATGGCGGGCAGCAGCAGGATGGGCTGATCCAGGAAGTTCGCGGCGGTGACGTGGCCGTCCTTCACGGCGATGTCGCCGTAGAGCGCGGCGCTGAGGCCGTACGCAATGCCGCCTTCCATCTGTGCCTTCACGTTCCCCGGGTTTAGCACCAGGCCGCAGTCCACGGCGCAGACCACCCGGTGCACGCGGATCGCCCCGCCGGCCTTCACCTCGACCTCGGCCACCTGGGCCACGTAGGTGCCGCAGTCGAGGTAGGCGTGGGCCGCGATGCCCCGTCCCCAGCCCTTGGGCAGCTTGCGGGTGCGCCATTCGGCCCTGGCCGCGGCGAGCTCCAGCACCGCGCGGTACCGGGCCGGGTCGAAGGTGTCGCGGCCCAGCTTCCGCGGTGCCTTGGGGAGATGGTCCAGGCGGAAGTCGAGGGGATCCTTCCCAGCGGCATGGGCCAGTTCGTCCAGGAAGCACTCGGTGACGAAGGGGTTGAAGCTGGCCGGCACAGCCCGCCAGAACCACACGGGAACGGAGGTGTCGCACTGACCCCACTCCACGTGCAGGTTGGGGATGTCGTAGGCGAGATCGGCGGCGCCCGCCAGCTCCGTGGCCTCCGGCGGCCAGGGGAAGTGGTTGGCGGCGGCGATGGAGGGCCCCACGAACCGGTGGCGCCAGGCCAGGGGGTGGCCCTGGTCGTCCACGGCGCCTTCAAGCTCGTGCAGGGTGGCGGGCCGGTAGCCGTCGTGCTGGAAGTCGTCCGGGCGCGTCCACTGCACCTTCACCGGCGCGCCGACGGCCTTGGAGCATTCCACGGCATCCAGCACGAAATCCGCCATGGCCCGGCGGCCGAACCCGCCGCCCGCGAGCGTGACCTGGATCTCGATGCGGTCGGCCTTCAGGCCCGTGAGCTGTTCGATGGCGGGCAGGGCGAGGCCCGGCGCCTGGGTGGGGGCCCAGATCTGGCAGCGGTCGGGGCGCACGTCCGCCACGGCGACCATCGGCTCCATGGTGGCGTGGGCCAGGAAGGGCGCGTCGTAGGTGACCTTGATCCGACGCGCGGCCTTGGCGAGGGCCTGCCCCGCATCCCCCTCCTGGCGCACCACCTTGCCAGGCGTGGCCAGGCGGGCCTCGAACTGCTTGCGGATGGTGGCGCTGTCGACCTTCGCTGCGGGGCCTTCATCCCACTGGACCTTCAGTTTCTGGCGCCCGGCGAAGGCGGCCCAGGTGTCTTCGGCGAAGACCGCCACGCCGCTGGACACCTGCAGGACCTGCTTCACGCCGGAGACCTTGAGGGCCTCCCGGGCATCGAAGGATTTCACCTTCCCGCCGAAGACCGGGCAGCGCTCGATGCTGGCCACGAGCATGCCGGGCAGGTGGAGGTCGGTGGCGAACCGGGCCCGGCCCGTGACCAGGTCCGGCCCGTCCAGGCGCCGCACGTCTGTGCCGAGAAGGCGGAAGTCCTTCGGGGCCTTCATGGGCGGGTTCGCGGGCGGCGTCAGGGTCGCGGCCTTGCCGACGAGCTCCCCGTAGGCGAGGCTCCGGCCGCTGGCGGCATGCTGCACGCGGCTTGAGCGGGCCTCGCATTCGATCTTGGGAACGCCCCAGGTGTCGGCCGCGGCCTGCAGGAGCATCTCCCGGGCCTGGGCGCCCACCTTACGCATGGCTTCCGTGGTGCTGCGGGTGGTCTGGCTGCCGCCGGTGATGCCGAGGTCGCCGAATTTCGGGGCGGTGGATGCCTGCAGGACCTTCACGCGGGACCAGTCCGCCTCGAGCTCTTCGGCGATGGCCATGGCCATGCTGGTGCGCACCCCCTGGCCGATTTCCGTCCGCGTGGCCCAGACGGTGATGGTCCCGTCGCCATCGATGCGAAGCAGGGCGTTGGGCTCGAAGGCGGCGCCCGGCGTGGTGCCCGGTGCGGTGCCGGGCGCGGCCTTCACGTTCAGGGGCATGTAGAAGGCCAGGGACAGGCTGCCCATGGTCTTGAGGAAGTCGCGGCGGGTGGTGGTCATGGCGTCACCTCCGCCTTCTTTCCGGCGGCCCGGTGGATGGCCTCGCGGATCCGCAGGTAGGTGCCGCAGCGGCACACGTTCCGGCCCATGGCCTGGTCGATGTCGGCGTCCGAGGGTCTGGGGTTGGCGGTCAGGAGCGCGGCGGCCTTCATGATCTGGCCCGTCTGGCAGTAGCCGTATTGGGATACGTCCAACTCAAGCCAGGCCTTCAGCAGGGGATGGGCGCCCTGGGGATCGAGGCCCTCGATGGTGGTGACGGGCCGGGCGCCCACGTCGCCCAGGCGGGTCTTGCAGGCGCGGACGGGGGCACCGCCCAGGTGGACGGTGCAGGCGCCGCAGAGCCCCTGGCCGCACCCGAACTTCGTTCCCGTGAGCTGAAGACGGTCGCGCAGCACCCAGAGCAGGGGCATGTCAGCGTCCGCCTCCACCTTGTGGGATTGCCCGTTGACCGACAGGGTGAACACCGCCATGGGGCACCTCCGGTTGCAGGATGATGGGCCCCATCCTACAACCGCTGTGAAGACAGCGGTGCAATAAGAAAAACTAGATCTGACCGCCCTCCAAAGGCACCCTTCGGATCCGCTTCCCCGTGGCCGCGAACACGGCGTTGAGCACTGCGGGGATGGCGAGGGGCACGGGCGGCTCGCCCATGCCCGACGGAGCCTCGGCGCTGGGGACGACATGGGTTTCGATGACGGGCATGTCGGCGAGGCGGAGCACCGGGAAGTCGTGGAAGCCGGTCTGCACCGTGCGTCCCTTCTCCCAGGTGATCTGGGTGGTGAGGGCGGACAGGCCGAAGGCGATGCCGCCTTCCACCTGAGCTTCGAGCCCGGCCGGATTCACCACGAAGCCGCAGTCCACGGCGCAGGTGATCTTGTGGACCTTGAGCCGGCCCTTCTCGACGGAGACCTCCGCCACCTCGGCGGCGTAGGTGCGGCCGTCGTAGGCGTGGCAGGCGAGGCCGAGGCCCCGGCCCTTCGGCAGCCCACGCCCCCAGCCCGCCTTCTGGGCGGCCACCTGGAGCACCTTCTTGAGGCGGCGGATGTCGGCCTCATCGCGACCGAACGTGACGATGCCCTGGTCGCCCAGCAGGTCGAGGCGGAACTGCAGCGGGTCCATGCCCCGCGCGTGGGCCACTTCGTCCAGAAAACATTCGCGCGCGAAGACATTGGGCACGATCTCGATGCCCCGCCACCAGCCCAGGGGCGTGGGGGCCTCCACCTCGGCGAAGTCCACCGTCAGCGCAGGGATGGCGTAGGGGATGTCGAGGGCGCCGTTGGCCTCGACGGAGGCCTGGGCCGGGGATTTCTGGCCCCCCATCCAGGCGCGCAGCACCGCGGGCCCGGCGATGCGGTGGGCCCAGGCGGACAGTCTGCCGGAGGCGTCGAGGCCGGCGCGCATCCGGTGCAGGGTCGCCGGGTGGTAGAGGTCGTGGCGGAGGTCATCCTCGCGGTCCCACACCACCTGCACCGGCCCGCCGCCCGCGGCCTTGGCCACCTGGGCGGCCTCGGTGCTGAAGTCGGTGCCGAGGCGCCGGCCGAAGCCGCCGCCGATGAGGGCGACATTCACCTTCAGCTGCTCGGGCTTGAGACCGAGGGCGGCGGCGGCCTGTTCCTGGGCGCGGTTCGGCGACTGGCTGCCGGTCCACATCTCCGCGCCGTCGGCGAGCATCTGCACGGTGGCGTTCATGGGCTCCACGGTGGTGTGGGCCTGGTAGGGAAAGGCGTACTCGGCCTCCAGCACCTTGGCGGCAGCGGCCAGGGCCTTCTCGGCGTCGCCCACCCGGCGGGCATCCTCGGCGGCGCCGGTGAGGGCCGCGCGCATCCGCGTTTCCAGGTCGGCGGAATTGAAGTCCCTGGCCGACCCTTCATCCCAGGTGGTGGTGGTGGCGAGGGCCTCGCGGCCCTTCAAGGCGGCCCAGGTGCTCTCGGCGATGACCGCGAGTCCGGTGGGCACCTTCACCACGCCCTTCACGCCGCGGACCGCCTTGGCCTTGGCTTCGTCCCAGGCTTTCGGCTGGCCCCCGGGCACGGGACAGCGCAGCACGGTGGCGAAGCGCTGGCCCGGGCGCCGCACGTCGAGGCCGAAGACGGCCTTGCCGGTGACGATGCCCGGCCCGTCGTGGCGGGGGGTGCGCCGGCCCAGGAGCTTGTAGTCCTTTGCCTGCTTCAGGGCAGGGTCCTTGGGCACGGGCAGCTTGGCGGCGGCTTCGGCCAGGTCGCCGTAGCCGGCCTTCTGGCCCTTCGGGCCAAGCACGAAACCCCTCTCGGTGCGGCACTGGTCCGGGCCCACCTTCCAGGTAGCGGCCGCCGCGGCCGTGAGCATCTCGCGGGCGGCTGCGCCGGCCTTGCGCAACGGCATCCATGTGCTGCTCACGCTGGTGCTGCCGCCGGTCTGCATGGACTTGAACTCGGGGCCGGGGTTGGCGTTGACCACCTCGATCCTCGACCAGTCCAGGTCAAGCTCCTCGGCCAGGGCCAGGGGCAGGGCCGTGCGCACGCCCTGGCCCATCTCGGTCTTGGGCACGGTGATCCGCACGGTGCCGTCGGGCAGCACGGCGAGGAACGCGTTGGGCCGGAACGCGGCGGCGGGCTTCTCGCCCGGGCGGGGCTTGGCGTCCAGGCGCAGACCCAGCATCAGGCCCGCCCCGGCGGCAGTGACCTTCAGGAAATCGCGGCGGTCGGTCATTTCGCACCTCCGGCGGCGCGCTTCACGGCGCTGCGGACCCGGGGGTAGGTCCCGCACCGACAGACGTGGTCGGCGAAGGCGTCATCAATGTCGGCGTCCGTGGGGTGCGCCTTCCGCTTGAGCAGGGCGGCGGCGGTCATGATCATGCCGGGCTGGCAGTAGCCGCACTGAGCGACGTCCTCGGCGATCCAGGCCTTCTGCACCGGGTGGGAGCCATCCTTGGAGAGCCCCTCCACGGTGAGGACGGCATGTCCCGCAGCATCCTTGATGGGGGTCTGACAGGACTTCACAGCCTGGCCGTCGAGGTGGACGGTGCAGGATCCGCAGACGCCCTGGCCGCATCCGAACTTGGTGCCGGTGAGGCCCAGGGTGTCCCGGAGGACCCAGAGAAGGGGGGTGTCGGCGTCGACGTCCACAGTGCGGACGCGGCCGTTCACGGTGAGCTGGTACGAGGGCATGGCAGCTCCAAACATCGTGTGGTGAGGGTTTCACGCTACGCTTCCGGAGCCCTGGCCGCAACGGTGCTACGGTGCAGGCATCTCCAGGAGCTGCCATGGCCAGGTTCGCGAAGGCCCTGCTCTGGGTGCTCGCCCTGGGCGCCCAGGCGCTCTCCGCCCAAGCGCCATCCATCGAGCCCGTACTCCGTGCTGAGCTGGCCTTCGCCGCCCAGGCAGACCGCCAGGGCATCCGCAGGGCCTTCCTTACCTGGCTGGTGGAGGATGCCAAGGTGTTCAAGCCCGGGATGGTGACGGCTCGCGCCCACTACGGGCCCGAACCCGGCGATCCGGGCCATCTGGCGTGGTATCCGGAGGCCATGGGCATCGCGGGATCGGGGGATCTGGCCTGGAGCCTCGGGCCCTGGACCTGGGCCCCTGGCAGGGACATGGCCGGCCTGGTCCACGGCCACTACCTGTCGCTCTGGCGGCGCCAGCCCACCGGGGCCTGGCGGGTGGTGGCCGACATCGGCGTGCCCCACGCCGCGCCCCTCAAAGCCAGCGAACCTTTTGCGCCGTGGGACGCCCCGCCGGGCCGCGGGAAACCGCCCGCCGCCGGACCTGACCCCGCCCAGCAGCTGCGGCAGAGGGAAGCCGCCCTCGCCGCCGCCTGGTCCCTCAAGGGAGGCCTAGCCCTCCTGCCGGAACTGGCCCGGGGCGCCAGGATCCTCCGCCCGAGGGCCCAGCCCCTGCAAGCGGACCAGGCGATCCGGGAGGCCCTGCGGGCGGAAGCCCCGGCCCCCGGCGGGGAACCGGCGGTGGTGCAGGCGGCCGCCAGCGGAGACCTGGGCTGGACCTGCGGGGAAGCGGGACCGGATGCCACCGGGGCGGGCGCCAGCTTCCTCCGGATCTGGATCCTAGAGGGAGGCGCCTGGAAGGTGCTGTTCGACGTGCGGTTGCCGATCCCGAAGTCCCAGCCCTGACCTCGCGCCCTGACCTCCCGCCCTGACCCTGGCATCGCTCTCGCCCTTCTCCCGGGTTGTGTCGGGAGTTTGTCGTGCTGCGACGGTTGCTGTTGTCCCTCGGATTGTTGGCAGGCCTGGGTCTCGGGGCCCAGGGGGCCGACCGGCCCGCGCCGCCGCCCACCTCCTCGGAGAAGGAACTGCAGGCTCCCTTGACGCTGGAGGACGGAAAACCGACGCCCGGGCAGGCCCCCGAGGCGGCCCCTTCCGGCCTGCGGGCCTTCGGGTCCCTGGTCCTGGTGCTGGGGTTGGCGGGCCTGAGCCTCTGGGCCCTCAAGAAGTACGGCCGGGGACGCATGCCCGGCGGGGGCGGCTCGAAGCTGAAGGTCGAAGAGACCCTGGCCCTCGGGGACCGCCGCTTCGTGTCGATCCTGGAGGCGGAGGGCGAGCGGTTCCTCATCGCCCTGACGCCCCAGGGGATCCAGCTCATCTCGAAACTCGATCCGGGCGACCGGGGCGAGGAGGACGCCTTCGAGGACGCCCTGTCCAGGCAGGTGGACCTGGGCCGGCCCGTGCCCGTGAAGGAGATGGAGGCCCTGCTCAAGCAGGGGGCCACCGGGACCGGAGGTGGCCAGTGAGCCGCATCCTCCGCTGGCTGCCCGCCGCCCTCCTGCTCCTGGCGGGCCTGAGCCTCTGCGCCCAGCAGCCCACGCCGCTGCCCTCCCTCACAGTGGATTTCGGCAAGACGCCTTCGGGTCCCGCGCTCAGCTCCAGCCTCCAGGCGGTGCTGCTGCTCACCATCCTCACCATGGCGCCCACCATCCTCATGACCGCCACCAGCTTCACCCGCATCGTGGTGGTGATGCACTTCCTCCGGCAGGGCCTCGGCACCCAGCAGACGCCGTCGAACCAGGTGCTCATCAGCCTCTCGCTGGTACTCACCTTCTTCATCATGGCGCCCACGGCCCGGGAGATTAACGCCACCGTCCTGCAGCCCCTGCAGCGCAACGAGCTGACGACGGATCAGGCCCTGGACCGCACCGCGGCGCCCATGAAGGTGTTCATGCTGCGCCACACCCGGAAGAAGGACCTGGCGCTGTTCCTGCGCATCGCCAAGGCCCCGGCGCCGAAGACCAAGGCGGACGTGCCCATGGAATGCCTGCTGCCGGCCTTTCTCATCAGCGAGCTGAAGACCGCCTTCGAGATCGGCTTCATGATCTTCCTGCCCTTCCTGGTCGTCGACATGGTGGTGGCGAGCATCCTGCTCAGCATGGGCATGATGATGCTGCCACCCGTGGTGATCTCGCTGCCCTTCAAGGTGCTGCTGTTCGTCCTCGTGGACGGCTGGTACCTCATCGTCGGGTCACTCGTGCGGGGGTACACCGGATGAACGAGCTGCTGATCGCCCAAATCGGCAAGGACGCCCTCAAGACCGCGCTGCTGGTGGCGGGGCCCGCGCTGCTGGTCTCCCTGGTGGTGGGCCTGCTGATCTCCGTGTTCCAGGTGGTGACGAGCCTCCAGGACCAGACCATCGCCTTCGTGCCCAAGGTCATCGCCGTGATGGTGGTGGTGGCCATCAGCTTCCCCTGGATGATGTCGGTGATGCTGCACTTCACGACGCGCATGTTCACCGAGTTCAACTCCGTCGTGCGGCAGCTCTCCTGAGGCCGCCGTGACGCCCACCCTTTCCGATGCCGGCATCTGGGCCTTCACGGGGGCCAAGGCAGGGCTCTGGGTGCTGGTGCTCACGCGCATCACGGGCCTGCTGGCCGCGTTCCCGATCCTCGGGTCGGAGCAGATGCCCCTCCAGTTGCGGGCGGCTCTGGGCGCGCTCCTCGCCACGGTGCTGCTGCCGGTCATCCCCGTCCCGCCCACCCTGCCCACGGGGGTGCCGGAGCTGGTGGGCCTCATGGCCTCGGAGCTGGCCATCGGTCTGCTGCTCGGCACGGTGGTGGCGTGGACCCTCGAGGCCATCGCCTTCGCCGGCACGCTGATGGACACCCAGATGGGCTTCTCCTTCGTGCAGTTCATCGATCCGGCCACCTCCCAGAGCGCGTCGGTATCGGGCTCCCTGATGATGCAGATGGCGGCGCTCCTGGTATTCCTCACAGGCCTGCACCACCAGATGATCCTGGCCCTGGTCGACAGCTACCGCGTGGCGCCGATGGGGCAGGGCGTGCCCCTGCAGGCGATGGGGCTCATCGCGATGATCGGCCAGCTCCTGGCCAAGGGCTTCCAGTTGGCCTTCCCGGTCCTGGCGGTGCTCTTCCTGCTCGATCTGATCCTGGGCATCGCGGGCAAGTTCATGCCGCAGCTCCAGCTGCTGCAGCTGAGCTTCCCCCTGAAGATCGCGGTGGGCACGGTGATCCTCGGCCTCCTGCTCCGGGAGGTGGGCCCCTGGCTGGTGCCGCTGCTGGAGCGCGCCCCGAAGCTGGCCCTGAAGCTGCTGGGAGGCTGAGGACCGATGGCCCACGATCCCGCCCGCACCGAGAAGGCCACTCCCCGGCGGCGCCAGAAGGCCCGGGACGAGGGCTCGGTCCCCCGCAGCGCGGATTTCGACGGCGTCATCCTGCTGTGGGGGAACTTCTTCCTGTTCATGGGGCTGGGCGGGGCCACCCTCGCGCTGCTGGCCCGGCAGGTGGCCCACTTTCTCCAGATGGCGCGGCCCGGGGCGCTGGCGGAAGCCGGTCTGGTGACCCTGCTGGGAGACGTGCTCATGATCCTGGGGCGCCTGCTGCTGCCCTTCCTGGGTGTGAACCTGCTGCTGGCCCTGGCCACAGGGTTCGCCCAGCGCGGCTTCAGCTTCAGCACCAAGCCCCTCGAGCCGAAGTTCGACCGCCTGAATCCCGCTCAGGGGTTCCAGCGGCTGTTCTCCTCGCGGGCCATGGTGGATCTGGTGAAGAGCCTGGCCAAGTTCGCCATCATGGCCTGGGTGGCCTATGCGGTGCTGGCGCCGCGGATCCCGGCCCTGATGGACACGCTGAAGCTGCCGCTGGGGCAGTCCCTGGAGCTGTTCCAGAGCGCAGTGTTTGCCCTCTACCGCAATGTCCTGCTGGCCATGCTCGTGCTGGCCATCTCCGACTTCGCCTGGCAGCGCAGCTCCTGGGAGAAGAGCATCCGGATGACCAAGCAGGAGATCAAGGACGAAGGTAAGGATTCCGAAGGCAATCCCGAGATCAAGCAGAAGCAGAAATCCATCATGATGGCCGCCGCGCGGCGGCGCATGCTGGCGGAAGTCCCGAAGGCCACCGTGGTGGTGACGAACCCCACCCACGTGGCGGTGGCGCTGCAGTACGACGAGAAGTCCTCGGCCCCGGTCTGCGTGGCGAAGGGCCTCGACCACCTGGCGCTGAAGATCCGCGAGAAGGCCCGGGAGGCCGGCGTGCCCATCCTCGAGCGCCCGGAACTGGCCCGGGCCCTGTACCGGACTGTGGACGTGCAGAAGCCCATTCCCCGCGATCTCTACCAGGCCGTGGCGCAGGTACTGGCCTTCGTCTACCGCCTGCGGGGCGCCGCATGAGGCCAGGGCTGCAGTTCCCGCGGTCACCGGCCGAAAAGGGTATCGTTAGGCCAGCCGAGGACTTCCATTGACCCGTCCCATTGTCCCGCCCCACCTGCCGCCCCCCAGCCTCCTGCTGGTGGATGACGATCCCATGCCGCGGGAGACCCTCTCGACCCTGCTCTCCGCCGAGGGCTTCCAGGTGGTCACGGCCGCCTCCGGGGAGGAGGCCGAGCGCAAGCTCAAGGCCGAGCAGCCGCCCTTCGACCTGGTGATCACCGACCTGGTCATGCCCGGGAAGACGGGCATGGACGTGCTGAAGTGCGCCCTGCAGACCAACCCGAGCTGCACGGTGCTGGTGCTCACGGGCTTCGGCAGCGTGCGCGAGGCCACTGAGGCCATGGAGATGGGCGCCTTCGATTTCGTCACGAAGCCGATGCAGATTGACCAGTTCCGCAACACCCTGCGGCGGCTGATGGAGCGGCGGACCCTCGCGCATGAGCGCGACGAACTCCGGGAACGCGTGAAGTCCCTCACCGAGCGGGCGGAGCGGCTGGAGACCACCCTCGGCCGCATGGAGATCCTCGCCAACCAGATCGCCCCCACCGGCGGCCCGGGCCGGTCCGACGCGCTGGCGGACCTGGAGCGGCTGGCCTCCCTGAAGGGCAAGGGGCTCCTGTCGGACGAGGAGTTCGAGCAGGGGAAGAAGAACCTCCTGTCCCGGTGGCTGCAATGAGCCTGGCGGGTCGCTCCGCCGCATGGGTCTTCCTGCTGGCGGCCGGCCCGCTGCTCGCCCAGCAGGGAGCTGGACTGCTCGCGCCAGCGAAGGCAGGGGCGGATCCCCAGGCGCCCCGGCGTACCGCGGGTGCCCGGCCCACGGACGCCGAGATGGCCGAGCTGGCCAAGCAGGCGCTCGGGGCGCAAGATCCCGCCTCCATCCGGGCGGCGCTGGCCCGGCTCAGGAATCACACCTTCAAATCCAGCAAAGTTCCCGAGCGCGAACTGGTGCTCTATGCCCAGGGCATGCTGGAAGCGCGGCTGGGCAACCTCTCCGGCGCGGCCGTGGCCCTGAAGAAGCTGGAACGGCAGTGGCCCAAGTCTCCCTTCATGGGCGAGGCCCAGACCCTGCTGGCCGAAGACGCGGTGAACCAGAATCGCCACAAGGAGGCGGAAGGGCGCCTGCACCGCGCCCTGGCCTCGGACATGCCCTCGGAGCGCAAGCGCCGGCCCCAGGAGCTGCTGATCTGGACGCTGGTGGAGCAGGGCCGGCCCCAGGAGGCGCTGCCCCTCGTCCAGTCCCTCCGTCCGCTGGAGGGCAACGAGAAGCCCTCGGAGCGGGGGCTGGCGGGCATCGTGGAAGTGCTGGCCGCTACGGGCGACCGGGGGCAGGTGGAGGGCGCCCGGAAGGACTTCTTCACTCAGTATCCGACGAGCTCTCTGGCACCGCGGGTGGAGCTGGCCTGGGGCCGGGTCCTGGGACGGACCGGAGAGGCCAAGGAATCGGCGGAGATCCTCCGCAAGCTCATCCATGACCATCCGCGCTCCAGCCAGGCCGATGACGCCCGCCTGGCCCTGGCCAACCTGCTGACCGACGGCAGCCTGCCGGACGCCAAGGATCTCCCCTCTGCCGAATCCCTGCTCGCGGAAGTGCGGAAGGGCGGCAAGGTCACCCAGAAGGGCACCGCGCAGCTGGTGGAGCTCCGCCTGTTCATGGGGAAGTCCCTCTGGGAGGACGCGCTGAACCTGGTGGACCGCATGGACCCCGTGCTTCGCGAAAGCCAGCCCGAGGTGAAGAAACTTTGGGCGGAGGCCTGGAACGCCTGGGTGACGCAGCGCCTCGAGAAGGGCTTTCCCGGCGAGCTGCTGGCGCGCATGAAGGGCGGCGCCTTCGCCGCGCTGACCGCGGCTTCCCGCACGGGCGTCGTCGAGCTCCTGTCGAGCCAGGGCCTGCTGGACGTGCTGCCGCGCCTGCTGCCCGAAGCGCCGGCCAAGGAGCGGCCCGCCCTCCGCAAGGCCGCTCTGGCCAAGGTGCAGCCCGAAGCGCAGCCCCAGGCCATTCTCCAGCTGGTGCCCGCCAGGGGCGGCACGCCGGATGACCTGCTCCTCCGGGCCCGGGCCGAGGCGGCCCTGGAACGCTGGGGCCCCCTTCGCGCCGCCCTGGGCGGAGCACGGCCGGGCACCGAGCGCATCAAGGCCCTCCTGCGGCTCCTGCAGCGGCCCATCACGCCACCCGAGACCGCCACGCAGCGGCAGTCCGAAGCGGAGGGCTGGCTGGCCCGGGCGCCGGAGAAGGGGGATGTCCGCGAGCCCCTGGCCATCCTGGTGGGGGATCTGCGGATGCAGCGCGGCGATGCCAAGGGGGCCCTGGCGATGTATCCGGCGAAGGCGGCGGCGGCGGAACAGCGCGGCTGGGTGGCCCTCATGCGGGCCCAGGCGCTCCTGAAGGTGGGCCAGCGCGACCAGGCGAAGGACATCATCCTCTCCGCTCGCTACGAGCAGGGCTTCCGCGCCCAGCGCGACGCCCTGGCCCGGACCCTGGGGGCGTACTAGGGAAGTCCGCAGGGTTGTCCGGGTATGCTTTGGGCATCCCCGGAGATCCTGATGCGCCCCCTGATCGCCGTCCTTCTGTCCCTCGCCACGCTCGGCCTCGGAGCCGCGCCCAAGCCGAAGGTGAAGCTGACCACCTCCATGGGGGTGATCGTGATGGAACTTGAGCCCGAGGCCGCCCCGAAGACCGTGGAGAACTTCCTGAAATATGTAAAGAAGGGCCAGTACAACGGCACGATCTTCCACCGGGTCATCGCGGACTTCATGATCCAGGGCGGCGGCTACGTGGACTACCTCGGGAAGAAGCGCACCGACGGCGCCATTCCCAACGAAGCCGACCGGGCCCTGGCGGCCGGGCTGAAGAACCGGCGCGGCACCGTGGCCATGGCGCGCACGCCAGATCCGCACAGCGCCGCGGCCGAGTTCTTCATCAATGTCGTGAACAATCCCGCCCTTGACTTCAAGGGGAAGGCCAACGACAAGACCTGGGGCTACTGTGTCTTCGGCAAGGTCGTGCAGGGCATGGACGTCGTGGACCGCATCAAGGCCGTCAAGACGAGCAACAAGCGCAGCGACTTCCTGAACCTGCCGGTGAAGCCCGTGATCATTACGGAAGCGACGCAGATCCAATGACGGCGAAGGCTTCCGGCGGAGCCCCGAGCTTGCGCAGGCTGCGCTCCAGCCGCGCGCGGTAGCGGGGCCAGAGGTCCGTGCCCGCGGGCTCGAACCGGGCCCGGTCCCAGTCCAGCAGGAACACGCCGCGCTCAGGGCCGAGCAGGATGTTGGTGGCATTCAGGTCGGGCGACCAGAGCCCCCACTGGCACAGCGAGCGGATCGCCAGGCGGATTTCGTCGGCGCGATCAGCACTGAGGTCCCAGCGCCGGGGCCAGGGCTCGCCGCCGGCCATCCGGGTGATGAGGATGCCTTCCACCCCGAACCCGCTCGGACGCCAGGCGTACCCCAGGGGCTCAACCGTGGGGAATCCCGCCTCCCAGAGGCCGCGGTGAACCGCGTGCTCGGCGGCGAAGCGCAGATGGGTCCGATAGGTGCGCTCGTTGATGTGGCGGAGCAGTCCGCCCCGACGGTAGGGCCTGAGGACCATGTCGCCGATGCGGACGATGCCACCGCGGCCGAAGACGCCGGCGAGGGGAACGGGCTCGCCGGAAGGAACCAGTCCGCCCGGCGTGCACACGCGCCATCCGCCGCCGAATCCGGGCAGCTCCAGGTTCACGCGACAACCGAGCGGATGCAGGGCACGGCCGGGCTCGAAGGGCCAGGTGTCGGGAAGCGGGGGGACGATGTAGGGATCGTGGATCATGGCGGTGATTCCCAGCTTGGCGTGTCCGGGCCGGGAAAGAAAGGGTGGAGGCGGAACGAACCCAGGTACGCCTGTCAACAGCTCCGGCGTCTTGCGCGCCGGATGTCCACCTGCCCCGAAAAGTGGGCACGCACCCAAGTGGCTTGTGCTGAAAGGCATTCTCCGAACCTGGGCTTCGGCTTCCCACAGTGGATGTGGAAATCGCCACTGGGCAGGAAAGTTTCCTTCCAATTTTTTCCGGTTTTTCGGACGCGTGGGCCCGGTTTCACCTCCCGGATGATCGCGGACCACTATCCTGATGGTGTGAACGCCCGCGCCCTTCCTCCTGCCATTCCCGCCGACGCCCTGGCGCGCCAGGCGCGCCTGAGGGCGACGCTCCAGGCGATGGAACGTCGGGCACCGAGCCGGGAAGCGCCGGGCCTCCAGGCCTTCCGGACCCTGCTGCTGAGTGGCGCCGCGAAAGATCCCGATGCCGCGATCCACGCGGTGGCGGCCGCCGACCTGGCCGAGGAAGCGGGCGAGATCCTCCGCAGCTCGCGCCGCGGCGTGACGGACCGCGCCTGGTTCGAGGCGCTGTCCTCCCGCCTGTCGCCCGTCATCCAGAAGGCCCAGCAGAAACGCGCGGCCCTGTGGCACCTCGACAGCCGCCGCACCCTGATCCGCTTCCGGTTCTCCAAGCAGGGAGAGGCCCTCGGCTTCGATGACGGCGACTTGCACGCCATCCTCCTCATGGCCTTCCGCCTGGAGGGATTCAGGGTGACGCTGGATCTTGGCAAGCGGCCCCAGCCGCTCTTGACGCTGGGACTCCCCTTGCCGGCCCAGGCCGGTGGCGCGGCCGAATCCGCGGATGTGGTGCTGAGGCAGGAACCGGCCGGCCCTCCAGGGGAACTGATGGCACGGCTGAACCGGCGCTTGCCCGAAGGGCTGGAGATCCGCCGCTGGGAGCCGCTGCCTGTGTACGCCGCGCCGGTGGGCGATCTGGCGCGTCTTTCCCATTGGAGGTGGGACGTGCCGACGGAACATCGGGCCCAGGTCGAGGCGGCCGTGGCCAGATTCAACGCGGCCTCCGCGTGGCCCTGGGACCGCGGTGGCGCCAAGGCGGATGATCCGCTGGACTTGCGCGACATTTTCACCGACCTGACCTGGGTGGACGGTGCCTTGACCTTCTCCAGTCGCATGGGCGAGTACCTGGCGCTCAATCCCCTGAAGGCCCTCGGCGCGGTGACGGGCCTTGAGTCCTCGCGGATCACGGGACTGGTGCGGATCGGGGTGGAGCTGAAGCCGGATCCCCGTCTGGCTCAGGCCGAGCGGTTCGAGCCCAAGCTCAAGAACATGTACGAGGACGCGGTGGTGCTGGGCGCGGGCTCGAACATCGTGCTCGTCGACGAGGATGACGATGAACCGTTGCGCCTGGGTTGAGGCGGTCAGGTCGAGGCGTCTTTGCTGATGGACAGCAGCAGCCCCAGGCAGATGAGGCTGGTGATGAGGCTGTTGGGACCGAAGGAGATGAAGGGCAGGGGAATGCCCTTGTTGGGCGCCAGGGAGAGCACCACGCTCATGTTCATGAGGGCCTGGGCCACCAGCAGGAGCACGAAGCCCATGGCGCAGAGCTTCAGGTAGCTGTCGCCCACGCGCCGCGCGATGCGGTAGCCGCGCCAGAGGATGCCCACGAACAGCGCCAGGATGGCCACGGTGCCGATGAGGCCGGCCTCCTCGCCGATGACGGCGTAGATGAAATCGGTGTGCGCCTCCGGCAGGAAGAAGAGCTTCTGCTTGCCGCCCCCCAATCCCACGCCCATGAACCCGCCGTTGCCCACCGCCACGAGACTCTGCAGGGCCTGATGGCCCTTGCCGAGGGGATCGGCCTCGGGGTTGAGGAAGCTCGTCACGCGGGCCAGGCGATAGGGCGAGAACACCACGAAGGCCGTGCCCAGCGCGCCCAGCAGCGGGATCGCCACCGCGAAGATCCACTTCGGCGCACCCCCGAGAAATACAACCATGAGGGTGACGAACACGATGAGGAAGGTGGTGCCGAAATCCGGTTCGCGCAGGATGAGCGCCAGGGGCACCAGCAGCACCCCGGAGAGACCCAGCAGCTTCGGAAGCGCGTCCCGTCGGCTCACCCAGGCCTCCCGGTTCCGCACCATCCAGGAAGCCGCGATCAGAACCGAGAGCGGCTTGAACAGCTCGGAGGGTTGCAGGCTCATGGGGCCGAGGCGGATCCAGCGGTGGGCGCCGTTCACCTTGGGCCCAAAGAGAAGCACCGCCACGAGCAGCGCCACGGCGATGAGGTAGGCGGCGATCAGCGGTCGGGGATGGTCCTGCAGGGTGGCCAGGTCCACCTGGGAGAGGACGAGCATGAACACGATGCCGATGCCACCGCCCACCAGCTGCCGCGTGAGGAAGGCCGTGGCCGCGGCGTGATTCTGCGAGGCCTTGATGGCCGAGGCGGAGTAGATCCACACCATGCCCATGGCGACCAGGGCCAGGGCGAACAGCACCAGCCAACGGTCCACGGGGCGGCGGACGTCCGCGGCCATCTCAGAGGGCCAGGTCGCGGCGGGACGCCGCTTCGAGCTCGGCCAGCGCCGCTTCGACCCAGGCGGCCTCCCGGGCCTCCACCATGAGCCGCAGCTTGGGCTCGGTGCCGGACCAGCGCACCACCTGCCGCACGCCATCGCCCCAGCGGGCCTCGATGGCGGCCATGGCCGCCAGGAGATCGCTGCACGCCTCTACCGGCTTGCGGTCCCGGGCCTTCACGTTGACGAGCCTCTGCGGCCAGGGGCGGAAGGTCCAGGCCCACCGGCGATCCTCGGGGCGGTGCAGGAGGGCGCGGAGGACGGCGAGCGCCGCGGCCATGCCGTCGCCGCTGGGCCCCACGCGCTTCTGGATGAGGTGGCCGGAGGCTTCCGCCGCGAGATCCCAGCCCCGCTTCGCCATCTCGCGGAGCAGGTACTTGTCGCCCACCGCGGTGCGCACGAAGGGGATGCCCGCCTCGCCGAGAGCCTGGGCAAGCCCGCCGTTGGTCATGAGCGTGCCCACCACCCCGGGCGGGGCGTCGGCGCAGGCCATTCGATCCTGCGCCAGCAGCCAAACCATCTGGTCGCCGTCCACCACCTGGCCGGAGCCATCCACCAGCAGGCAGCGGTCCCCGTCGCCGTCGAAGGCGATGCCGAGATGGGCCCCGCGGGCGACCACTTCGGCGGACAGGGCGTCGAGGTGCGTGGAACCCACGCCGACATTGATCCGGCGGCCATCCGCCGGCACGCCGAGCCAGTGGATGCCCTCGCCGCGGAAAAGCTCAAGGGCCGCTTCCGCCGTGGCCCCGTGGGCGCAGTCCACCACGACGCGGAAGTCGGGCGGCAGGGTGATGCCGCCCATGTGGCGGAGGTAGGGGCCGAGTTCGATGCGCTCCGGCGGCGCCGAGATGGTGGTCGGTTCCGCCAGCTCCTCGAAGGCCGCCTCGATGGCCAGCTCCTGGTCCTCCTCCAGCTTCTCGCCGAGCTCGTTGAAGCCCTTCAGCCCGTTGTCCTCGGGCGGGTTGTGGCTGGCGGAGATCATCAGGCCCCAGGTTTTGGTCCCTGCGGCGCTCAGCTCCGCCACCTGCCAGGCCACCGCCGGCGTGGGGACCATGCCGAGCACGAGCACTTTCAGGCCCAGGCCCACGCCGAGGATGAAGGCCTCGGACATGGGGCCCGAACTGGTGCGGGGATCCCACCCCACCACCAGCTGCTTGACGCCGTCCCTCCGAGCCACCTGGGCCCAGGCAGCCCCCCAGCGGGAGACCTCCTCCAGGGTCAGGGGCGCGCGCAGGGCGGCGCCGCGGATGCCATCGGTTCCAAAGTAGCGAAGACTCATGCAGCCAGATTACCCGATGGCGTGCGTCCTGAAGACCCGATAGCCCCAGGCCTGGGCTTCCGCGTGGGCGGCGGCCGTGAGGTCGTCGCGTCGCAGGGGCGGCCGGGCCGGATCGCCGGCCCGGAAGGCCAGCATCCGCTTGCGGGAGATGCCGATGCAGACACGTTCCTTGGGCCAATCCAGGGCCGCGCCGAGGCCCGGCAGGGCCTCCCAGAGGGCGAGATCCTCGGCGTAGGTGGTCCCGAAGCCGAAGCCGGGGTCCAGCAGCACCCGGTCGCGGGAGATCCCGGCCCGATCGAGGCGATCGCGCAGGTCTCCGAGTTCACCGATGGCCCCGGCGGCGTCTTTCGGCGCGGGGTCCTCATAGGGGGGCATGAGCAGCGCGTCCCCGGTCCGCCGGCTGCGCATGGCGATGAGCCCGCAGCCTGAGGCCCTGGCCAGGTCCAGCAGAGCGGGCTGGCTGAAGCCCGTGACATCGTTGATGACCGCGGCGCCATGCGCGAGGCCCTGTTCGGCCACCGCAGCGTGACGGATATCCAGGCTGAGCGGAAGGTCGGGCAGGGCGTCCCGCAGGGCGGCCAGCACGGGGCGCAGGCGGGCCCATTCCGCGCCAGGGTCCAGCGGGGCCGCGCCGGGGCGAGTGCTCTCGGCGCCGAGGTCCAGCATGCGGGCGCCAGCCCGCACCAGGCTGCGGGCCTGGGTCAGGGCGGCTGCGGGTGTCTGGAACTGGCCGCCGTCGCTGAAGGAATCGGGCGTGAGGTTCAGGATGCCGATGAAAAGGGGACCACCCGCGAGGTGTGGTCCCCAGTCGAAGGAAGGCATGATCAGGCGGGCTTCAGGGCCGGGTTGAGACCGGGATCCGTGGAAGGCCCTTCCACCGTGGCGGGCGCGGAAGGCGTGGTGCCGCCCTTGGGCGGAGGCAGGGTGCCGCCCTTCATGAGGATCTCGATGTCATTGCCGTCGAGGGTCTCGCGGACGAGCAGGGCCTCGGCGATGGCCACCAGCTGCTCCTTGTGGCCTTCGATGGCGGCCTTGGCCTTCCGGTAGTTGCGCATGACGAACTCGTGGACTTCCGCGTCGATCATGCGGGCGGTGTCTTCGGAGATCTCCCGGTGCTGGGTGAAATCCCGGCCCAGGAAGATCTCGTGCTGGCCGCCGCCGAAGTTCAGGGGGCCGAGCTTGTCGCTCATGCCGTATTCCATGACCATGGACTTGGCCATGTCCGTCGCCTGCTGGATGTCGTTGGAGGCGCCGGTGCTGAGCTGGTTGAAGAAGATCTCCTCGGCGATGCGGCCGCCCATGGCGATGGCGATGCGGCTCTCCATGTATTCGCGGGTGGTGTTGTAGCGATCCTTCTCGGGCAGCTGCCAGGTGACGCCCAGGGCGCGGCCCCGGGGAATGATCGTGACCTTGTGCAGGGGATCGCTCTGGGGCACCACGGCGGCGACGACCGTGTGGCCGGCCTCGTGGTAGGCGGTGATCTTCTTGTCCTCTTCGGTCATGACGAGGCTGCGGCGCTCGGCGCCCATGAAGACCTTGTCCTTGGCCTGCTCGAAGTCGAACATCTCCACCCACTTCTTGTTGCCGCGGGCGGCGGTGAGGGCGGCTTCGTTGCAGAGGTTGGCCAGGTCGGCGCCGGCGAATCCCGGCGTGCCTCGGGCGATGACTTCGAGATCCACGTCGGGGCTGAGCGGGATCTTGTCGTGGGTGTGCACCTTCAGGATCTCGAAGCGGCCCTTCACGTCGGGGCGGTCCACCACCACGCGGCGGTCGAAGCGGCCGGGGCGGAGCAGGGCGGGATCGAGCACGTCGGGGCGGTTGGTGGCGGCGATGAGGATGACGCCCTCGTTGCCTTCGAAGCCGTCCATCTCCACCAGCAGCTGATTCAGGGTCTGCTCGCGCTCGTCGTGACCGCCGCCGAGG
>Ga0316605_10000361_pt1 | contig 35154 bp, 27 predicted proteins | sample OWC_soil_day20_n_FD_207666 | JGI IMG/M metagenome (GOLD analysis project Ga0316605, IMG submission 207666) | Wetland soil microbial communities from Old Woman Creek delta, Ohio, United States - OWC_soil_day20_noCT | ecosystem: Environmental > Terrestrial > Soil > Wetlands | place: USA: Ohio...
GCGCACCAGTTCCGGCGCGAACGGCTCGATCATGCCGTGCTCGGCCGCCATGCGGCGTATCCACTTATCTGATTTGATGGCCATTTTTCCCTGCTGCGGTCGACAAAAATAAAGGCGGGATTTTACCCGCCTTTAGGGCCGCGAAAAGCGAAATTTAGGTGTTCTGGACGACGATATTGGGGAATTTCGAAGTCATGTCCCTGGCCTTCTCGGCAATCTTCACCGCCACCCGGCGGGCGATGCCACGGTAGATCTCGGCGGTGCGCGACTCCGGGGCGCCAACCACGGTCGGCTTGCCGCCGTCGGCCATCTGGCGAATGGCCATTTCCAGCGGCAAGGCACCGAGGAACTCGACCCCGTAATCGGCACACATCTTCTCGCCACCGCCCGTGCCGAAGATATGCTCTTCGTGGCCGCAGTTCGAACAGATGTGGATGCTCATGTTTTCGACGATGCCGAGGATGGGCACATTGACCTTCTCGAACATCTTCAGTCCCTTGCGCGCGTCGATCAGTGCGATGTCCTGCGGCGTGGTGACGACCACCGCGCCGGTCACCGGCACCTTCTGGGTCAGCGACAACTGGATGTCGCCAGTGCCGGGGGGCATGTCGACGATCAGGTAATCGACATCGCGCCAGTTGGTCTGGCCAAGCAACTGGTCGAGCGCCTGGGCGACCATCGGACCGCGCCAGACCATCGGCGTCTCGACATCGACCATGAAGCCGATCGACATCGCCTGCACGCCGTAAGCTTCCAGCGGCTCCATGCTCTCGCCGTCCTTCGACTCCGGCTGCCGGTCGGCCAGCCCGAGCATCTGCGGCTGCGACGGCCCGTAGATGTCGGCATCGAGGATACCGACGCTGGCGCCTTCCTGGGCCAGGGCCAGCGCCAGGTTCACGGCAGTGGTGCTCTTGCCGACGCCGCCCTTGCCGGAGGCAACGGCAATGATGTTCTTGACGCCCGGCAACAACTTGACGCCGAGCTGCACTGAATGGGCGACGATCTTGCTATACACGTTGGCCGACACGTTGCCGACACCCGGCAAGGTCCGCACGGCAGCGATGACCTGCTTGCGGATGGCGTCGATCTGGCTCTTCGCCGGGTAGCCCAGCTCGATGTCGAAGGAAATGTCGGAACCATCGACCTTGACGTTTTTCACCGCCTTGCCGGACACGAAATCCTTGCCGGTATTGGGGTCGACCGCAGCAGAAAGCGCAGCCTTGATTTGCTGTTCTGTAAGACTCATGGAAACTCCGGTTTGAGGTGTACGGCCGGGCAATACCCGAGCAATTTTGTCCAGTATACCGCAAACCGCCGATAGCAATCAGCCCTGCTGCACCGGGTCCAGTCGATAGCCCTGCCCATACACGGAAGTCAGCATCAGACCGCTCTCGCCACCCAGCCCGAGCTTCTTGCGCAAGCGGCTGGCGTGGGTATCGACGGTCCGGCTATCGACATCGGCCTCGCGCGCCCAGACGCTGCTCATCAACTCCTCACGCGGCAGCACCCGCCCGATGTTACGCAGGAACACCACAGCCAGTTCGAATTCGCGCTGGGTCAAATCCACCTCGCGACCGGCGACCTTGACCCGCCGAGCTTCCTGATCGATCTCGATGGCTGCGCAACGCAAGGCACCAGCGTGGGCCGGTTGCCGGCGCCGGATCAGCGCCTGGACCCGAGCCATGAACTCCATGTAGCGGATCGGCTTCGGCAGATAATCGTCGGCCCCCATGCGCAGGATATCGACCGCGTCTTCCTCCTCGGTACGCCCGGTGCAAAAAACCACCGGCACCTCCCAGCCGCTGTGCTGGCGGATGTAGGCCAAGACCTCGTCGCCGCCCATGTCGGGCAGGCCCCAGTCGATGACGAAGAAGTCGAAATTCCGCGACTGCATGGCCTCGATGCAGTCGCCGCCCCGGGCGAAAATATCCACATGATGCCCTTCGCTCTTCAGCAGGGCCTTCAATATTTCGGCCTGGCTGCGATTATCTTCAACGACCGCAAAATTCATGGAATCCCCCTCATCTATCTTCATTCTGCCGTCAAGGCCCGTGCAGGGCAATAATCCATCCGAATATTTTTCCAAGTAGACACAATCATTAACCTTGATGACACAAAGCAACCCAAACGCCATCCCGAGCAGCAAAATACCGGGCACGGCTCGCGCACGGTAAAATCGCGCTTTATTTTCGATTTGGCCACCGCCATGCCCCGCAAGATCCTCGTCACCTCCGCCCTGCCCTACGCCAACGGCGCCATTCACCTCGGCCACCTGGTCGAATACATCCAGACCGACATCTGGGTCCGCTACCAGAAGATGTCCGGCAACGAATGCTGGTACGTCTGCGCCGACGACACCCACGGTACGCCGATCATGCTGCGCGCCGAAAAGGAAGGCATCACGCCCGAGCAACTGATCGCCCGCGTCCATGGCGAGCATTCGCGCGACTTCGCCGGTTTCCTGGTCGGCTTCGACAATTACCACAGCACGCATTCGCCGGAAAACCGGGAATGCGCCAACGATATCTACGGCAAGCTGAAAAGCGCCGGCCTGATCGAGACGCGAACCATCGAGCAGTATTTCGATCCGGTCAAGCAACTGTTCCTGCCCGACCGTTTCATCAAGGGCGAATGCCCGAAGTGCCACGCCAAGGACCAGTACGGCGACAACTGCGAGGCCTGCGGTGCCGCCTATGCGCCGACCGACCTGATCGAACCCTACTCGGCCGTCTCCGGCGCCAAGCCGGAACTGCGCCATTCCGAACATTACTTCTTCAAGCTGTCCGACCCGCGCTGCGAGGCCTTCCTGCGCGAATACACGAGCAGTGGCGTATTGCAGAGCGAAGCGGCCAACAAGATGCAGGAGTGGCTGGGCGCGCCGGGCGAAAGCAAGCTCACCGACTGGGACATCTCACGCGATGCCCCTTATTTCGGCTTCGAAATTCCCGACGCACCGGGCAAATATTTCTATGTCTGGCTCGATGCACCGATCGGCTACATGGGCTCCTTCAAGAATCTGTGCGCCAAGCAGGGCCTCGATTTCGACGAATACTTCAAGCCGGATTCCAAAACCGAGCTCTATCACTTCATCGGCAAGGACATCCTCTACTTCCACGCGCTGTTCTGGCCAGCCGAACTGCAACACGCCGGCGATCGCACGCCGACGAAAATCTTCGCGCACGGCTTCCTGACGGTCGACGGCGCCAAGATGTCGAAATCGCGCGGCACCTTCATCACCGCCGAGAGCTTCCTGAAGACCGGGCTGAACCCGGAATGGCTGCGCTACTACTTTGCCGCCAAGCTGTCGGCCACCATGGAAGACATCGACCTCAACTTCGAGGACTTCTGCGCCCGGGTCAATTCCGACCTGGTCGGCAAGTACGTCAATATCGCCAGCCGCTCGGCCGGCTTCATCGCCAAGCGTTTCAACGGTCAACTGGCGCCGGCCGCCGCCGACCTGCCGGCCATCAAGGCCATCCAGGAGGCCGCACCGCGCATCGCCGAGCTCTACGAAGCCCGCGAATTCGGCAAGGCCATGCGCGAAATCATGGCCCTGACCGACGGCGCCAACCAGTACGTCGATAGCGTCAAACCGTGGGAACTGGCCAAACAGGAAGGCAAGGAAGTCGAACTGCACGCCGCCTGCTCCAACGCGCTCAACCTGTTCCGCCTGCTGACCGTGCTGTTGAAGCCGATCCTGCCGGTCGTCGCCGGCAAGGTCGAGAAATTCCTGAACATCGCCCCGCTGAATTGGGCCGACACGCAAGGCCTGCTCGCCGGCGGCCATGGCATCAATGCTTACGAGCACTTGATGACCCGCGTCGATCCCAAGCTGATCGAACAACTGATCGAGGCCAACAAGGAATCGCTGGCCCCGACACCCGAACAGCAATCCCAGCAGCGTCATGCCGAGCACCAGCAGAAGGAAGCCGGCGCCGAAACGACCGCCAGCCCGCTGTGCACCATCGACGACTTCATGAAGGTCGACCTGCGCATTGCCCGCATCGCCAATGCCGAGCATGTTGACGGCGCCGACAAGCTGGTCCGTCTGACGCTGGACATCGGCGAGGAAAAACCGCGCAATGTCTTCGCCGGCATCAAGTCGGCCTACGATCCGGCCCAACTGATCGGCCGACTGACGGTGATGGTCGCCAACCTGGCACCACGCAAGATGAAATTCGGCCTCTCCGAAGGCATGGTAATGGCCGCCTCCGACAGCGACGGCAAGACGCCCGGCATCTTCCTGCTCTCGCCGGATTCCGGTGCCCAACCGGGCATGCGAGTTAAATAAGCGACGCCGGTTTGCCGCCGTTTCAACGGCGGCAAACCGCCAAGCGGCGACTATTCACCCCATCCGAACCTCATCCATTACTTTAAGTTCGGCGGCCAATCCGGCCATTCCATTTGGTCTTTTCAAACTATCCACAAAAACTGTGGATAAGTCTGTGAATGAATCCTTGGCGAACTCGCTAAGTGGCCGTACCGCAAGGACTTTTCCTGCTCTGCCCCGATATTGAGCACAAGCGCAACCGACTGATTAATATACGATTTCAAAAACTCCGGCATTACTCGAGATACTTGACAAAGCCGCCACAAGGGGCCAGCCAGCGCACTGTGCATAAGTCGATTCTTGACTTTGCTTTTGTCAAGTCTTTTATAAGAGTATTTTCTTCACGCACTGGAAAGATCGCCATGCTCACCCCCCTCCGCCCACCGCGCCCACGCCTGACCGGCCCCATCTTCGCTTACGGCCTGGCCGACGTATTCGGCTTGTCCTGCGTCGGCATCGGAGCCAGCTGGTTTGCTGCCGGCAAGGGGGCAATTTTGGCCAACTTTCCGACGTCGACCGCAGAGGCCGTCATCTGCACGGCCGGCGGCATCGCGGTGATGCTGTGGGCGGTCAGCCGCATCCTGCGCGAAATCGCCAAGCAGGCCCCGGAAATGCAGGCCAAGTACGAGCGCTATATCGCCGCCCAGCACCCGGACAAGCTGCGCCAGGCCGACGACGCCCCGACGCCCCGAGCCTAATCGCCGGCCTTGGCCGGCGGTTTCAGCCAGTCGGGCAAGTCGCGATTGCCGGCATTGTCGACAATGTATTGCCGGATCAGCCGACGCACGACTTGCGACGGGGTCAGGTCATGGGCGGCGCAAATTTCCTCGAAGATCTGCTTCTTCTGCGGGTCAATCAACAGGGTCAGACGGGCGGTGCGTTTTTCCATCGCAGCCTCCAGGCAATCGAATCACATCATGTTAACATACGATTAACATTGACGAATAATCAGCTGCTCATATAATCCTCGGCTTCCCACCCGAGCGTGCGCCATGAAAATCGCCTTTCGCCCCAAGCTGCTGGATTGCCTGCCCACCTACAATCGCACGCAATTCGGCAAGGACCTGGCCTCGGGCATCACCGTCGGCGTCCTCGCTCTGCCGCTGGCCATGGCCTTCGCCATCGCCTCCGGGTGCTCGCCGGCTTCCGGCATCTGGACGGCCATCGTCGCCGGCCTGATTACCTCGGCCCTGGGCGGCTCGCGGGTACAAATCGGCGGCCCGACCGGCGCCTTCATTCCCATCGTATACGGCATCGTCGCGGTGCATGGTTTCGCCAACCTGATGGGTGCAACGATTCTCGCCGGCGTTTTCCTGCTCGCCATGGGGCTGGCCCGCATGGGCCAACTGATCCGTTTCATCCCGGTCACGGTCGTCATCGGCTTCACCAACGGTATCGCGGTCGTCATCTTCCTCGCCCAGATCAAGGATTTCTTCGGCCTCCAAATCGACAACCTGCCGGCCGAGTTCTTCCACCGCATCAAGACCCTGGCCGCCCATGCCCATACCGTGGATCTGCCGACCCTTGGCCTGGCCACCGCCTGTTTCGTTTTCCTGCTCTCCTACAACAAGCTGGCCCAGAAAATCGCCCTCCTGCGCCGGGCACCGGGGCCGCTCGCCGTGTTGATTATCGGCACCCTGGTTTCCTTCCTGTTCGAACTGCCGGTCGAAACCATCGGCAGCCGCTTCGGCGGCATTCCGCAGGAACTGCCCAATTTCGGCCTGCCCTCCCTCTCCATCCACGACTTCGGCAAGCTGATTTCGCCGGCCATCACCATCGCCCTGCTCGGCGCCATCGAGTCGCTGCTGTCGGCCCGCGTCGCCGACAGTCAGATCGACGACCGGCACGACCCCAACCAGGAACTGGTCGCTCAGGGTCTGGCCAACATCGCCGCCCCCTTGTTCGGCGGCTTCGCGGCCACCGGCGCCATCGCGCGCACCTCGACCAACGTCAAGTCCGGCGGCCGCACCCCCTTTGCCGGCATCACCCACGCGCTGGTCCTGCTCGGCATCGTGCTGATCGCCGCGCCACTCGCCTCCTACGTGCCGCTGGCCGCGCTGTCGGCCATCGTCATGGTGGTCGCCATCAACATGGGCGAATGGCACGAATTCCTGGAGTTGCGCCGCTATTCCTACAACTACCGGGTCATCCTGCTCGCCACCTTCTTTGTCACCGTCGTCTTCGACCTGACCATCGCCGTCGAGCTGGGCATGGTGCTGGCCAGCCTGTTCTTCATCTACCGCATGTCCGAGCTGACCCGCGTCGAGCGCCGCCCACTGCGCGAGGAAGCCAGCGAACCGCAATTCCTCTACCCGGACGGCACCATGCGCGTCGCCGCCTGGCAACTGTTCGGCTCGCTGTTCTTCGGTGCGGTCAACAAGCTCGAAGCCCTGCTCGACCCGGCCGCCGGCCACCCGGAAGTGGTCATCCTCGACGCGACGCAACTGATCCAGCTCGATACCACCGGCCTCGAAGGACTGGAAAACCTGCTCGACAAGCTGAAGAAACGCGGCTGCACGCTGCTGGTCTGCGGCCTCAATTCACAACCCGGCTCGCTGCTCTATCGTTCCGGTTTCATCGACCACCTGGGCGAAGACAATGTCTGCGTCGACCTCTCCGCCGCCCTCAAGCGCGCCTACATCCTGCTGCCCAATCTGATGGGCGGCTCGGAAGAAGATTACTAAAAGGAAAACCATGAGCACTCTGCCCAAATGCCCCCAATGCGCGTCCGAATACACCTACGAGGACGGCACGAACTACGTCTGCCCGGAATGCGCCCACGAATGGAGCAAGGACGCGGCCGCCGACAGCACCGAGCAGGCCAAGGTCTGGAAGGACGCCAACGGCAACCTGTTGCAGGACGGCGACACCGTCACCGTCATCAAGGACCTCAAGATCAAGGGCTCGTCGTCGGTAGTCAAGGTCGGCACCAAGGTCAAGAACATCCGCCTGATCGACGGCGATCACGACATCGACTGCAAGATCGACGGCATCGGTGCCATGCAGTTGAAGTCCGAATTCGTCAAGAAGGCCTGATCGGGCCTATTGGCGCCCCAGCCCGGCCGCCCAGGCCTCGGCGGCCGGCCGCACCAGTTCCAGCCAAGGACCGGGCAGCAGGCCGATACCGCCGATCAGGGCGATCAGCACGACCAGCACCAGCATCTCGCGCGGGCGCAAATCCGCGGCCTGTGCCACCACCGGGTTGGCGACCGGGCCGAAGAAAGCCTTGCGATAAAGCGCCAGAAAGGCGCCGGCCGCGATGGCCAAACCGAACAAGGCCGCCATCCCCGCCCCGGTATGGCTGTGCAAGGCGGCCAGGATCAACATGAATTCGCCGGGAAAACTGCTGGTTCCCGGCATGCCGACCCCGGCCAGGCCGCAGATCATCAAGCCGCTAGCCAGGGCCGGCATGGTCTTGGCAGCACCGCCCAGACTGTTGATGTCGGTAGACCCGATGCGCTGATGCAGGAAATCGAGCAACAGGCAGGCACCGCCGGTAGCCAGCGTAAAACTGAGTAACAACGCGACCGCCCCCTGCACCCCCTGCGCGGTAAACGATGACAGGCCAAGGACCGCCAATCCGACATGGCAGATACTGGCGTAAGCCATGCCGACCCGCAGATTGCTCTGCGCCAGCATGCCGACCGCACCGTAGACCAGGGTCACCGTACCCAGGCCGGCCAGCAGCCAGTGCAACTCCAGCGCTGCCTGCGGCGCCAGCGGCACGGCAAAGCGGATCAGGCCGTAGGCGCCGAGCTTCAGGCCAACCAGCAGCGCGGTCAGCGACCCCGGCGCCTGGAGCGCGAACTGCGGCAGCCAGGTATGCAAGGGCACCAGCGGCACCTTGACGCCGAAACCGAGCAGGAACAACAGGAACAGGCCAAATTGCGTCGAGCGCGGCAACGAGGCATCGAGCAGCACCGGCAGCGCGAAGGTCGGCACCGGCTGGCTGGCGGCCAGCATGACGAAGGCAATCAGCAAGGGAATGCCACTGGCCAGCATGATGAGGAAATAGCGAGCCGCGCCGAGGCCGCTGCCGCGCACCGCGCCCCAGCGGGCAACCAGGAAATACAGCGGCACCAGCATCAATTCCCAAAACACGAAGAATAAAATCGTATCGAGGGCGCAGAAAACTCCCAGGGTCAGCGTCTCCAGCAACAGCAGCAGGCCGAAATGCTGGCGCGGTGCATCCATTGCCCTGTTCCAGTGAGCGACCAAGGCGCCGAGGAAGAGCAGCGCAGTCGACGGCAAAAACAGCACCGAAAGCCCGTCGACCGCAAGCAGGTAATGCACGTTCAGGCTGGCGATCCACACGCCCCGTTCGAGCAACTGGAACCGCGGCCCGGCCGCCTCATACAACAGCAAGGTAGCCGAGGCACCGAACAACACCAGCAACATGGCTGCCGCCGCCACGTAGCGCGCAGCCCGGGGCGGCAACAGCCAGAGCAGGACGGCGCCGGCCAGCGGCGTAAAACCCAGCAGGGAGAGCACGGGCCAGTTCATCGGGCGAACCTCGCCACCACGCCCTGACTGGCCGTTTCGGTCAGGAACAGCCAGGGTTCGGTAAAAAAGCCGATGGTCAGCATCGCCGCCAGCGCGATGCCGCACACCAGGTACTCCATGGGCAGGGTGCGATCGACGTCATGGCCGCCCGGCTTGCCCTGCGACAAAAAAGCCTTCTGGAAGGCCCACAACAGGAAACCGGCCGCCGCCACGTTGCCCAGCGCCGCCGCCACCGTAGACAGCGCGCCGAAATTGTCGATGGCGGCTTCCAGTATCAGGTGGGCGGCATCGAAGCCCGGCGTGCCGGGCATGCCGACGATGGCCAGACCAAAACTCAGGAAGGCGATGGCCAGAAACGGAATGCGCTCGAACAACCCGGACAGCTCGTGCAACTCAGTGGTACCGGTGCGCCGGAAGACCAGGCCGACGATGAACCACATGCCGGTCACCGCCAGCCCGAAGTTGGCGGCGAGCAACACCGTGCCCTGGATGCCGGCCTCGTGCAGGCTGAACAGGCCGATGACCAGCAGACTGGTGTGGCTGACCACGGCAAACGCCAGCAGCCGGCGCAGATTGGTCTGCTGGAAGGCCAGCGCGGCGGTGAAGAACACCCCGGCCATGGCGAAGCCGACGACGTAGGGCTGCCAGGTCAGCACCGCATCCGGGGTCAGCGGCAAGACGAAACGCAGCATGCCGTAGATGCCGACCTTGACGCCGACCATCAGCGCCGGTGCGACGGCGATCAAACCATGTTGCGCCATGTTGGGCAGCCAGCCGTGTAGCGGAAACAGCGGCGTGCGTACGGCCAGGCCGTAGAACAGCAGATAGAAAGCCGCCGTCTGCAGCTTGCCGGGCGGCACGACGCCAAGCAGGTCGAACAGGTCGAAACTCCAGTAACCGCCGTGGGCATCGGCATGGGACCAGCCCAGCGCCAGGCAACCGGCCACGAACAAGGCCCAGCCGAAGGCCTGATACTGGACGAAACGGATCAGTGCCAGGTTCTCGGCGCGCGACGACGCCCAGCGGCGCAACAGATAGGTGACGGCCCACAACTCCAGCGCCGAGCAGGCGGCGAACCAGGCGATATTGACCGTAACCAGCATGCCGACCAGACCGGCCTCGGCAAGCAGCAGCACGGCGAACAGGCGGCCGGGCGAAATCATGCCCCGACTCATGCCGTACAAGGTCATCAGCAGCGTCAGCAAGGCGGCCAGCAGCAGGAAGACCAGGCTGATGCCGTCCACCGCCACATGGTAAGCCAGCGGGCCGAAACGTTCAGCCAGTTGCAGCGCCGGGCGGGTCGGGTCGATCCGGGTCAGGACCAGCATCGCCAGCAGCAATTCGGCCAGGGCGAACAGTTTTCCGGCGATGACTGCGGTCAACCGCTCGCGCAAGGCAAAAACCACGAGCGCACCAAACAGCGGCAGCCCTTGCAGCAACAGCAGCAAGGGCAGGCCGGCCTGCTGCTGCCAGGGAATTTCGACGAAGCCGGGCATCACAGGATCACCACCAGGGTCGCCATCACCGCCATCATCAGGTAGCGCGGCTGTTCAAGCAGGTTTTCGACGATGCGTAGATAGTCGCCGGCCTGGCGCAACAGACGCTCGGCCATGCCGCCCTTGCCGCGCAACAGCAGGCGGTTTTCCAGCAACTGACAGAGCTCGGCCAGCCCGGCCAGCAGTCGCCCCGGCCAGCCATCGGCGCGCACCAGCGGCCGCTCGGCCTGCACCGGCAGCCCCCGCCCCGGCTCACCGATGGCCCGGTCGATGAAATCTTCCTCCAGACGCCGCAGGTCGCGGGCGAAGGATTCCGTCGGTTGGCGCAGCAGAATCTGCCCCAGCCGATCCAGCCAGAAGCGTTGCAAGGCCGCCGTATAGAGCAATTGCCAACGGGCCAGCCAGGCGGGCGGTGGGGGCGGTCGGTCGCGCGTCAGCGTCAGCCAGGACGGCGCCAGCAGGAACTGCCAAGCCCGCCAAGCCGCATGCAGCCCCAGGTGAATTGCCGCCCAGGTGGTCCACCCCAGGCCGATGGCGACGAACATCAAGGCCACCTGAAAAACCGTGGCGAAGACCAGCGCCGACTTGACGTCGGTCTGCACCAGGCCACACAGCCAGGCATGGAGTGCCGTCAGGCTGCCGACCACCACCAGCGCGAGCATGACATCCGGCACCTGGGCGAGCAGCGGCGCCAGGCGCAACAGCAGATAAACGCCGGCATGCACCATCAGCGCGCCGTAAAAAATGGCCGAAGAGGGTGTCGGCCCTTCCAGAGCCCGCCCGATCCACGCCGTAAATGGCAGCTGGGCCGACTTGGCCAGTGCCGCCACGACGAAACCGATCAGCAGCAGGCGGGCATCGAGTAGCGGCAAGGCGCCCGGTCGGTTGATCGCCAACCAGTCAAAACTGCCCAGCCAGGCAGCGGCAAAACCGAGGGCCAGCAGAAAACCGGCATCGCCGCCGCGATTGGTAACAAAGGCAAACAGGGCGTTGCCGGTAGCTACCGGCCGCTGCCAGGCATAGCCAATGAGCAGGAAGGAAGACGCGCCGCACATTTCCCAGCCGACGAAGGCCAGCAAGCCATTGCCGGCCAGCACGACGAGCTGGATACCGGCCAGAAAGAAGGAGAGGATGATGAAAAACCGGTGAAAGCCGGCTTCCCGGTGCAGGTAATTGGCCGAGAAACGCACGGTCAGCCAGCCGATCAGGGCGAACAAGGTCGCCACGCCCAGCGACAGGCTATCCAGCAGATAGGAAAAATCGCCTTGCCAGCCGGTGCCGCCGAACCAGCCGGCCGCCGTCCGCATCCCCGGCTCGCCTTCCAGCACGGCCAGCAGGTCGATTCCGAGCAACAGCAGCAAGCCGCCCAGCGCCGCCAGTTCAGCCAGCCGTACGGTCAGCGGCTCGCTCGCGTCGCCGCTCACCCGCCCGAGGAGAACGCGCGCTCCGGTCAAGGCGACCGCCAGCAGCGGCAAGGAAGGAACCAGCCACACCCAGTCCGGCAAATGGCGCAGCAGCACGATCATGGCGCATCTCCCAGAAGCAGCGCCGGGCCGAGCGCCTCCCGGCTGCCAGCATACCAGTCGCGCGCCCGCGCCACCTGCGGCAGGACCGTCGGGCCGCGCCACGGCAGCCAGCCGCGCTGCGGACAGTAATGTTCGATGCTTGCGGTCGACGGCGATTTGGCGGCCAAAATGATCCAGGCATTGTCGATCAATTGGCGCAAGGCCGGCTGGCGAGCAACGATGGCCGACAACACCGCCGGCGTCTGTTCGACAACGACCAGCAGGCGCATCGGCTCGTGAATTTCGACCATCTGCCAGGGCAAGCCGGTGCGCAGGTCGGAATCTGCCCCGTCCATGACGCCGAACAGGCCCGTAATGTTGTGGGTGATCTTCGAACCGCAACCGAAGCGCTGGTTATCCACCGTGGAAAAATAGTATTCGAGACTGATCCCGGCCCCGACCGGGCCGACGGCCAGCAGAATGCCTTCAACGATCTTGCCGTCGCCGTCGGCCAGCGGATCGTAGGAAACCAGAAACACCCGGCGATCAAGAAACAGCCCCCGACTCATCGAACGTCGCCCGACGAAGGCCGCCGCATTGTTCACATGCCCCAACTCCGGCCGGGCCTGCGAAATATCATGCCGGCGTGCCCGGACGTGTGCCAGTCCCTGCCAGGGGGTTGGCGCCGGCGGCGCCGAAGCCAGCCGTCGGCAACGTTCGGCGGCATGCTCGCGACAGGCTTCGGCCAGTTGGCCGACCAGGGTATCGAGCGCCGGCTGCAAAGGGTCCGGTACCTGATCGAGGTCGTACCAATCGACACTGTCGTCGCAGGTATTGTGCTCGGCAGCAACAAACCAGCAGTGCTCGGGAATGGACAGGCCGCGCCCGGCCAGGCCGGCACGCACCGCCGGCCGGTTGGCCATCGCCGCGAAAACCCGGGCATTCGGCCCGCCGTGCCGCCCGGAGCAGGCGCCACAGTCGTAGGCCGCCAGATGCGGGTTGTTGCGACTGGCCGAGCCGTGACCGAGCATCAGTACCAGCGGTGCGAAATTGTCGGTCAGGCCGATGCCGCGCAGGAAAGCCTCGACGCGGGCAACCTGCTCGTCGTCGGCGAAGCCCTCGCGCGGCTGCTCGGGGCTGCCCGGCGGTTCCCCTGCGCCAGCCGTCAGGTGCAGGCGGGTGGCCAGGCGGCCATCGGACAACTCCCGCCAACGCCGGACGGCCTCACCGAACCAGCCCGGCGCCAGACTGCCGGCCAGCAAGGCGGCCAGCGCCGGCGGGGCCGCCACGGCGGTCAACAACGGGCCAAGCCAGGGGCGCCGCCGGGTGTCCTGGCAGAAATGTTCGCGCCAGCGCAAGCGGCGTTCCCGGCGGCGCCCGTGCGCCTCACCGGCCGCCGCTTCGGCCGCCTGTTCGCGCACCAGATGGGCGGGCCGCACGGCCACCGGGCACAGCGCCGTCCGCGCCGCATCGTCGACGCCCTGCCAGTACATATCGACGCCGAAAAAGCCGGCCGCGCCGTAAGTGAGCACGGCCGGCGCAACGGCTTCGAGGTGGCGCCGCGTTCCCTCCTCGCGGTCGTCCATGCAAAACACCACCTGGGCGCTCACAGCACGCGCCGGCAAACGGCGTCCGTGATTGGCACAGAGCGCGGCGAACACTTCCTGCCGATAATGGCGCTCGTAGGCCAGCAACCAGAGATGGCCGCGGCTCGCCACCGGCAGGCTGGAGGCAACCTCCAGCAAGGTCGTCGCGGCGTCCGGCGACAGATCGTCCGCCGCCGCCCGGCTGAAACCGAGCTGGCACAACAGGCCATACAGGCGCCAGGCCCGAGCGCTCGCCACGCCGTTGGCCACCACGCCGGCCGCCGCCTCGGCCAGTTCGCCCCAGACCGCTTCGGCGACCGGGCTGGCTCCGTCGTGCTCTGCCACCAGGCGCCCGACGCGATGTTGCAAGCCCTCCGGCAAGATGCCGCGCCGCCAGGCATCGCGCACGTAGAACTCGGCCGGCTGCGCCGCGTAATAGCCGCGCAATTCCTCGAAGCCCATCGGCACGCCGGCCAGGCGACACATCAAATCCTCGCACAGCAGGCGTTCGAGCACGACGCGCACGGCCAGGTAATCGAGCATGTTCACCGGCGTTCCGTCGCCCCGTTCGGGATGGCCCGCGCGCCACAGGAACATGCCGGACCAGCCCGGCAGTTCGAGGGCCAGGCGCTCCAGATAACCGGGCCACAGTTCCTCCTCGGGCAGCAGCGCCGACAGGGCGTCGACCAGGACGGCCAGCGGATCGTCGGACAAGTGGAGGATCTCGTCCCGCACATTGGGCAATTCTCCCAACTCCCAGCCCAGATCCAGCCCGGCGCTGGCCCGCCAGGCCGCGAAAAAGCCCCGGGGCCGCGCCGGGTTGCTCCAGGCCGCCACCCCCAAGTCGATGGGCGGCCAGATGGCGTTGCAGAATGCCGCGCACGCTTTCCAGCACATCCACGCCGGACAGATATTCGAGCAGCCCGCGCAAGCTCCATTCGCTGCCGACCCGGCCACACAGCTCCGCCCAGCGCCGTTGTGCGCTTTCCTGCCAGTTTTCCGCTGCCCCCGAGGTGCTTGCGGTCAACGACTGGCAACGGGCAAAAATCGCCGGCTGCGGCAGCAGGCCCTCACGCTCGGCCCAGCCCCGGTCGTCACTCGTGGTAGTGGCCAGCAAATCAGCCAGCAGGACGTCACGGCGGCTAAAACCGGCGGCGATCACGTGGTCCAGATCGCTCAACCCGGCTTCCTCCATGGCGACCAACAGATCATCGCGCTCGATCCGCCCGGCGGCGTAGGCCTCCCGAAAGCGCGACTCCGGCCAATAAGTGCTCGCCCCGGTCAAACCATGTACCGTTGCCAAGGCCTCGGCAAAGGGCAGGTGTTGAAAACCGTGCAGCGTATTGTGATGAACGAAATCGCGGATTGGCGCCTGCGCCGGCAGGACATGACTCAAATGTTCGATCCAGTGGGCCAGACGCTGTTCGATCGGCAATTGATCGGCGAACTGCATGTCAGGCTCCGAACAAGCGGCCCAGTTGGCCGACCCCGCCGGCCACCAGGTTGAGCAAGGGGGCCGGCCACAGGCCGAGCCACAGGATGGCCAAGGCCAGGATGGCCGCCGCCGCGGTCTCGGTGCGCGTCATGTCGGCCAGCGTCATCGCTTCGCCGGGCAGGCACAGCCGGCCGATTACCCGCAGGCTGTAGGCGGCACCGACCAGCATGGCCAGACCGAGCAGAAATACCCAGCCGCCCCAGCGCCCGAAGCCGCCGACCAAGGCGTGCAATTCGGCAATGAAGCCGCCGCTACCCGGCAAGCCGATTGCCGCCAGCAGCGCGAAAGCCGTGAAGAAGGCGAAACGCGGCGCCCGACCGAGGAGCGAGCCGTAATCGGCCAGATCGCGACTGTGCGTGCGCTGGTATAACAGGCCGACGAGCAGAAACAGCGTCGCCGCCGTCAGGCCGTGCGCCACCATCTGCATCACCGCTCCGGTCAGGCCGGTGACGTTGAGGGTGGCGATGCCGAGCAGGACAACGCCCATGTGCGAGATCGACGAATAGGCGACCATCGCCTTCAGGTCCTGCTGCCGCCAGGCCAGCACACCACCGTAGAGCAGGCTGACGAAGGCCAGCATGGCCAGCCAGTCCTGCGTCGCCAGCAAGGCGGCAGGCAGCGTCTCGGCGGCGCGGATCAGGCCGTAGGCCCCCATCTTGAGCAGCACGCCCGACAACAGGATGGACACCGGGCTGGGCGCCTCGACATGAGCCAGCGGCAGCCAGCCGTGCAAGGGAAAAACCGGCATCTTGACGCCGAAGCCGATGAACAGCCCGGCAAAGATCAGCAATTGTGTATTCAACGGCAACTGCCGACCGCCGGCCGCCATGTCGGCCATGGCGAAACTGTGGCCGGGCGCCGCATCGTAGAGGAAAAGCAGGGCAACCAGCATGAACACCGAGCCGCCCAGCGTATACAGGAAGAAATTAAGGGCCGCCCGCTGCCGGTCGGGGCCGCCCAGACGGTCGATCAGGAAGAACAGTGGCAGCAACGTCGCTTCCCAGAAAACATAGAACAGCGACCAGTCACGGGCAGTAAATACCCCGAACATTGCCGATTCGAGCAGCAGGACCAGCATGAAATAGAGCCGCGAGCCGGATTCCATGCGCCGCGACACCAGAACAGCGATCAGCGTCAGCAGCGCGCTGAGCACCACCATGGCCAGGGAAATGCCGTCGACACCCAAGGCGAAATAGGAGCCCAGACGCACATTCCAGGCCTTGCTCTCGAACATCTGGATCGCCGGCCCGACGGCATCGAACTGACCCACCAGCCATCCGGCATAGGCCAAGGCGGCCAGCGCAAACAGCATGGCAACCTTCCACAGCGACAGCGCGTGCCGCACCGGCAGCACGGCCACCACGGCCGCCCCCAGCACCGGCATGAACACCAGCAGCTTCAGCAAATCCGGTTCCCCCCTCGCCTGCCACTTCAGTCGTTTTATGCGCCGATTATGCCAGCGTCCGGCCCGTTTCTGTCGTTTGACATGGCCGAGCCGCTTGGTTAAATTCGTCGCTTCCCCAACCCACGATCAAATCATCTATAAGGAGATCACCATGGCCGTTCTCGTAGGCAAGCAAGCCCCGGATTTCGCCGCCACCGCCGTTTATGGCAATAACGAAATCAAGGAACTCAAACTGTCCGACTTCAAGGGCAAGCCGGTTGTCCTGTTCTTCTACCCGCTCGACTTCACCTTCGTCTGCCCGTCCGAACTGATCGCCTTCGATCACCGTCTGGAAGAATTCAAGCAACGCGGCGTCGAAGTCATCGGTGTCTCCATCGACTCCCAATTCACCCACCTGGCCTGGAAAAACACCGCCATCAAGGACGGCGGCATCGGCCAGGTCGGCTATCCGCTGGTTGCCGACATCAAGCACGACATCTGCCGTGCCTACGATGTCGAACTGGAAGGCGCCGGCGTCGCCCTGCGTGGTTCTTTCCTGATCGACAAGAACGGTGTCGTCATGCACCAGGTGGTCAACATGCTGCCGCTCGGTCGCAATATCGACGAAATGCTGCGCATGGTCGACGCCCTGCAATTCTTCGAGGAAAACGGTGAAGTCTGTCCGGCTGGCTGGAACAAGGGCAAGCCCGGCATGACCGCCACGCCGGACGGCGTCGCCGCCTACCTGGCCAAGAACGCCAAAAAACTGTAATTCCACACCGCCGCCAGCGGCGGCTGCGCCGAAAAACCTCGATCACCCTTTGGGTATCGAGGTTTTTTAATTCCCTTTCCCCCTGAAAATAACTAGAATGTGGCAACAATATCAATTTTGACAACGACATGGAAAAATCAGCCTTCCTGAGCACTCGCGAAGCCGCCCAGCGCCTTGGCGTTTCGCTGGGCACCGTGCAAAACATGGTCGAAGGCGGCGTGCTCGAAGCCTGGAAAACCGCCGGCGGACATCGCCGCATCCCGGTTGCCGCCGTAGACAACCTGCTGTCGCGACGCCTGCAGTCCACCGCCCCAGCCAGCAGCAACGAAGGGCGTATCGAAGTACTGATCGCCGAAGACTCGCCTACACTGCTGTCGCTGTATCAGCTCACCATGGGTAAATGGGACATTCCCCTGAATATCCGGGCGGTCAACAACGGCTTCGACGGCCTGCTCGAAGTCGGTCGCCTGGTTCCCGATGTATTGATTACCGATTTGTTGATGCCCGGCATGGACGGTTTCGAAATGATCCGCCGCCTGCGCACCCATGACGACCTGGGGCAAATGGACATCCTCGTCATCAGCGGACTCAGCCCCGCCGAAATTCGCGAACAAGGGGGTTTACCGGCCGATGTGACGGTTTTTGCCAAACCCATCCCGTTTCATGAACTCAAGGGTTTCTTCACGGCGCGACAAGTCGCCAGGAAACGGCCGGCTCGCCAAATTTGACCCGTCACATTTATTGCCCCTGCGTGCGTGACAAGGGGGCGAAGCGGGGCGTATTATTCTTCACAGCCTTGCCGCCCCATCCCGGCAAGCGATAACAAACACAAGCAGGAGACTTCGCATGGGATTTTTTGGAAATAACGCGGCCTTCGACAAAATCGATCGCGATATTGCAGCTATTGCCGACGGCAATGCCGATCTTTCGCATCCTGTCGGCGCAGCCGGCAACGATGCCGCCGGTCGCGTTTCCAGCAATATCAACCGCTTCTTCAGCCGGGTGCGTGACCTGATTTCCCATGCCCGCGAACGCAGCGTCAACATCGCCGCCGATGCTGCCCGCATGAATCATCTGGTCCAACTGACCGACGATGCCGTGCGGCGCCAGGAAGCCCTGGCCACCGACGTCTTCGAATCGAGCAATCGGGTCAACCAGGCGGTCAGCGAAGTAGCAATGAATTCCGATGCCATCCAGTCGTCGACCCACAACAACCTGGATCTGGCCCAGCGTTCTCTGGAACAAATGGAAACCGTCGCCGCCACGATGCGCTCGACCAATCAGCATATCGAGCACTTCTCATCGACAGTCAGTGAGCTGCATACCAGTTCGATGAAAATCAACGAGATCGTTTCGCTCATCAACGACATTTCCGACCAGACCAACCTGCTCGCCCTCAACGCAGCCATCGAGGCGGCACGTGCCGGCGAAGCGGGCCGCGGGTTTGCCGTGGTGGCCGACGAAGTACGCAAACTGGCCGAGAAGGTCAAGACGGCCACGCAAGTCATCGGCCAGAATACCCAGTCGATGATTAATCTGGTCTCCGACACCTCGGCCAAAACCCAGACCATCGTCGGCGAAGTCACCCGTGCCAACGAATACATCGAAACCTCCGCCGCCGACCTGACCACCATGGTCGGCGACTTCAAGCGCACTACCGACCAGTTGTCGACCATTTCCGGCGCCATCTACAACCTGCGCGAGAGCAACCAGTCGATCCACCGCGAAGTCGAGGAAATCCGCAACCACTCGCTCGACATTTCCGGTCGCATGAAGCAATGCCTCGATTCCGCCAAGACCTTGCGTGAATCCACCGAGGACCTGCAATGCACCCTGGCCGATTTCCGCACCGGCAACAGCAAGTTCGACACCCTGCATGATCGCTGCACCGGCTTCCGCGACAAAGTGGCCGGCGTGCTGCAACGCTTGTCCGACCGCGGCGTTAACGTGTTCGACCAAGCCTACAAGGAAATCGCCGGCTCCAACCCGAAGCGCTATACCACGGTCTATGACGGCCAGTGCGATAGCGAACTAACCCGCATGTACGACGACATGTTGCGCGAGGTTCCGGGCCTGACCTACGCGCTGTCAGTCGATAACAACGGCTATGCACCGGCCCACAACGGCGTCTTTTCCAACCCGCCAAGCGGCGACCCGGCCATCGACCTGGCCAAGTGTCGGCACAAGCGTATCTTCAACGACCCGGTCGGCATCAAGCTGGCCAGGAACCAGAAGTCCTCGCTGTTCCAAACCTATGTCCGCGACACCGGCGAAATCCTCAACGACTTGTCGATGCCGATCACCATCAACGGTCGGCACTGGGGCGCTGTACGCATGGGCTTCAAGACCGACGTGGTCCTGTAACCATTACATCGCAACACGGGGGGATCGATTACCGCCCCCCGCGTCCAGACCTCCCCTCCCTCCCGCCCGGATGGGGAGTATCCAGGTAACTCGGATCAGTAAACGATCTCGACGTTCTCTGGCCGCAACCAACCGGTAAGCGCCTCGAGCAACAGATCGTCCAGACGCACTCGCAAGGCATCACCAAGCACCAGGTCGCACTCGGCCTCCCCGTTGCAATAACGGATGCGGACCGGGGCCGGGCCGGGAGCGAACGGCGACAGCAAGGTCTTCAACTTGCGCGCATCCGAACCACCGTTCATGCGCAGCAGCAGGTGCTTGGCAAAACGGGCTCGCGCTTCACCAATGGTCATCAGCTTGTCGGCCACCACCCGGTTGCCGCCGGAAAAATCGTCGTAACTGACCTTGCCCTCGATAATCAGCACTTCGTCGGTAACGATCTTGGCTCGCTCGGCCTCGAACAACTCGTTGAATACCGAAACCTCGACCATGCCGGTGCCGTCGTCCAACTGCACGAACAGCATCTTGCCGCGCCGGGTCATCTGCGTGCGCACGCCAACCACCACACCGGCCAGCGTCGTCAACTCCTTGGCCGGCTCAAGGCGATTTAGCGGTCTGCGGACAAAACGCGACAATTCCTTCTTGCAGGTATTGTAGGGATGCCCGGAGAAGAAGAAGCCGAGCGCCGTCTTCTCCTGCATCAGTTGTTCCTTTTCATCCCAGGGCTTGACCTGGACATATTGCGGCGCATGCTCCTCGGCGACATCGGCAACGTCGAACAAACTGGTCTGCATGGCGTTTCGCTCGCTCTGCTCGGCGAAATCCATGGCGATACCGACCGAGGCCAGCAATTTGTAGCGGTCGGCATCGATACTGTCGAAGGCCCCGGCCTTGATTAAGGCCTCGATAGTGCGCCTGTTAACCATGCGTTTGTCGCAACGCTGGCAAAAATCGAATAAATCCTTGAATGGCCCGCCCGCATCGCGCGCCTTGAGAATGACATTGACCGCCTGCTCACCGGTACCCTTGACTGCCCCCAGTCCGTAACGGATCGTTTCGCGGTCGACCGGCTCGAAACGGTAATTCGAGGCATTGACGTCCGGCCCGAGCACCTTCACCTTGTTGGCGATGGTATCTTCGTAGAAGATCTTGACCGAATCGGTGTTGTCCATGTCGGACGACATGGTGGCCGCCATGAAGGCCGCGCAGTGGTAACGCTTGAGCCAGGCCGTGTGGTAGGTGACGACGGCATAGGCGGCGGTGTGCGACTTGTTGAAGCCGTATTCCGCAAACTTGGTCATCAGGTCGAAGAGTTGCTCGGCAAGCGCCGGGTCGTAGCCCTTCTCCTTGGCACCGGCCGCGATCGTCTCGCGGTGCTTGGCCATTTCCTCGGGCTTCTTCTTGCCCATCGCCCGGCGCAGCATGTCGGCGCCACCGAGCGTGTAGCCGCCGATGATCTGCGAGATCTGCATGACCTGTTCCTGGTACACGATGACGCCGTAGGTCGGCGCCAGGCACGCGGTCAGGTCGGGGTGGAAGTAGTCGATGGCCTGCTGGCCCTTCTTGCGCAGGATGAAGTCATCCACCATCCCGGAGCCAAGCGGGCCGGGACGATAAAGCGCGAGTACGGCGATGATGTCTTCGAAGCGGTCGGGGGCCAGCTTTTTCAACAGCTTTTTCATGCCTTCCGATTCGACCTGGAAGATCGCTGTCGTGTTGGCATCCTTCAGAATCTGGTAGGCCCCCGGGTCCTCAAAGCCGAGGGACATCAGATCGAGCTTCTCACCAGTCATGCGCTCGATGTACTTCAGCGCCAGCTCGATAATGGTCAGGTTGCGCAAGCCGAGGAAGTCGAACTTGACCAGACCGACCTTCTCGACGTCATCCTTGTCGAACTGCGAGACGGTCGACGCATCGGCCCCGGTCGCCTGATAGATCGGACAGAAATCGGTGATCTTGCCCGGCGCGATCAGCACGCCGCCGGCGTGCATCCCCACGTTGCGGGTCAAATCCTCAAGACGACTAGCCAGGTCGAACAGCTCACGGATGGTTTCGCCGTCGCCGTCGCCCTCCATCATCTCGCGCAGCTGCGGCTCCTGCTCCAGCGCCTCGGCCAGCGACACCGGCTTGTTCTGGACGACCGGAATCAGTTTCGAGATGCGGTCGCACATCGAATAGGGCAGGCCGAACACCCGGCCCACGTCGCGGATCACCGCTTTCGACGACATCGTACCGAAGGTGGCAATCTGGCTGACCGCATCCTCGCCGTAATGCTGGCGGACATACTCGATGACCCGCCAGCGGTTGTCCTGACAGAAGTCGACGTCGAAGTCGGGCATCGACACCCGTTCCGGATTAAGGAAGCGTTCGAACAGCAGTGCGTAAGCCAGCGGATCGAGATCGGTAATACGCAGGGAGTAAGCGACTAATGAACCGGCGCCGGACCCTCGCCCCGGCCCGACCGGCACGCCGTTCTGCTTGGCCCAGTTGATGAAGTCGGCCACGATCAGGAAGTAGCCGGGAAAGCCCATCTGGACAATCGTATTGCACTCGAAAACCAGACGTTCGTCGTATTCCGGGCGACACTTCAGGCGTTCCGCGGGATCGGGATAGAGCTCGGCAAGACGAACCTCCAGCCCCTTCTTCGCCTCGTCGATCAGATACTCGTCGATCGTCATTCCCGCCGGAATCGGAAAATCCGGCAGAAAGTTCTTGCCCAGCGTCAGCTCGATATTGCAGCGGCGGGCGATTTCCAGTGAATTTTCGAGGGCTTCCGGCAAATCGGCGAAAAGCTCGACCATTTCGGCCTGGGTCTTGAAATACTGCGCCTCGGTATAGATTTTCGGCCGCCTGTTGTCGCCCAGCACATAACCTTCGGCGATGCAGACACGCGCTTCGTGAGCACGAAAATCATCGCGGTTGAGAAACTGGATGGGGTGAGTGGCAACCAGGGGCAAGCCCAACTCGCCGGCCAGATCGGCCGTGGCCTGAACGATGGCCTCCTGCTGGTTTTGACCGTAGCGCTGAACCTCCAGATAGAAAGCGCCGGGAAAAATCGCCTCCCAGGCCATGGCCCGTTCGCCGGCCAACTCGAAGTTGCCGTTGAGCAGCGCTTCACCGACATCGCCCAGATGGGCTCCGGAGAGCGCAATCAGGCCGTCGCTACCGATTTCGCTGAACCACTCTCGGCGAATCTCGGCCTTGTCCCGCCGGTTATCAACCTGATAGGCACGGCTGAGCAATTCGCATAACTGCCGGTAGCCGACCCGATTGCGGACCAGCAACAGCAAGCGATAAGTTTCTTCGGGCGCTTCCGGATTAGCGATCCAGACATCAACTCCGGCAATCGGCTTAACGCCCTTGCCGCGCGCCCCGGAATAAAACTTGACCAGTCCGAACAGGTTGCCGAGATCGGTCAGCGCCAGCGCCGGCATCGCATCCGCCGCGGCCTTCTTGACGGCATCGCCAACCCGGACGATGCCATCGGTAACGGAATATTCGGAGTGCAGGCGGAGATGAACGAAACGCGGCGAAGTCATATTCGCCATTTTACCGCGCCGGCAGCAGATTAATTTTTCAGTGACTAAAAAAGCAAAACGGGCGCCGAAGCGCCCGTTTGATTCAAACCTGACTTAGGCCAGATTAGAAGGAGTGACGCAGGCCGACGGCGTAGGTGGTGTCGTCCAGACCGGCAGCGGTTTCGCGACGGTCAGCAACAACACCTGCGTAGGCGGTGGTACGCTTCGACAGGGAATAGGTACCAGCCAGGGTCCAGGCGTAACGGTTGTTGTCGTTGACACCATCCTTCGTGTACAGCTTGGCGTATTCGCCGATCACACCAATCTTGGCGGTAACCGGAGCGCTAGCCGACAGAACGAACTTGCGGTTCTTGTCATCAGAACCAACCAGCTGGTCGGTCCGTTGCTCTTGGTAGGCGGCTTGCAACTTGGCAACACCGAAGTCGTAGCCACCACGGATACCCCATTCGTTCAGGTCACGACCAGCACCGGCGCCACCATCAAAGGTGCTATAGACAGCACCAGCGGTGATCGGGCCGTTTTCGTAGCTGACAGAAGCCAGGGTTGCGGAGTTTTCGCCACCAACGGTGTTAGCAGCCTTTTCAGCAGCCAGCGGAGCGCGAGCATGATTAATGGCAACGGTCAGGCCAGCGAAAGACGGGGAAATGTAAGCGATTGCGTTGTCAGCACGCGAACCGGCAGAAATCAGGGTAGCACCGCCGACGACGTTGGTAGCGCCCAGAGGACCAGAGCTGCCCAGAGCAGAGCTAGCAACGGTGAAGTCCAGACCGGTGGTCTGCAGACGGCCAGCAACAGCCGTACCGAAACCGCCAGTCAGGCCAACGAACTGCTGGCGAGCAGAAGTACCCGACGTTGCTGCGCCAGGAGCGAAACCAGTGTTTTGATCCAGAGTCAGACCATATTCCAGGGTGAACAGAGCCTTCAGGCCATTGCCCAGGTCTTCGACGCCCTTGAAACCGATACGGGAGGTGGACAGAACACCAGAATCCAGGACATAACGGTTACGACCGTTTTCGCCATCAACGATAGCGCCGGCCATATCAACAATACCGTAAATCTGAACATTGGATTGGGCGAAAGCGGCGGTGGAGGCCAGGCCGGCAACAGCCAGAGCGATCAGTTTCTTTTGCATCTGTAAATCTCCTTAGTGGTTAGTTTTTAATCGACTCTTGCGAACCGATTAAGCTTTACCTCTCGGATCGAGAAGTTGAAATCGATTGTCGCAAAGACGCCAAGCATGTCGCAACGGTTGTTTGCCATTCGACAACATACCAGCCCAGCTTTGTTGTTTTGGCGCAACAGGACTTAACAGAACAGCCGGGACAGCTCTTCACCAGGTTCTTCCGCCCGCATGAAGGCCTCGCCGACCAGAAAGGCGTCTACCGCGGCGGCACGCATCCTCGTCACATCTTCGCGCACCAGAATGCCACTTTCGGCAACCACGACACGGCCAGCCGGGATGCGGCCCAACAAGCCGAGCGTCGTATCGAGCGTCACCTCGAAAGTTCGCAGGTTACGGTTATTGATACCGACCAACGGCGTGGTCAATTGCAAGGCGGCATCGAGTTCTTCGCCGTTATGAACCTCGACCAGCACGGCCATGCCGTAGCCCTGCGCCTGTGCTTCAAGGGCCTGCATTTCAGCCAGCGACAATGCGGCGGCGATGAGCAGGATGGCGTCGGCGCCCATCGCCCGCGCTTCGGCGACCTGATAGGCATCGACGATGAAGTCCTTGCGCAGCACCGGCAAGGCGCAGGCCGCGCGAGCGGCTTGCAGATATTCCGGACAACCTTGGAAAAATTGACGGTCGGTGAGTACCGAGAGGCAGGCGGCGCCATGCCGCTCGTAGCTGCGCGCAATCTCCGCCGGCTGAAAATCGGGACGGATAATACCCTTCGACGGACTGGCCTTCTTGATTTCGGCGATTACCGCCGGTTGACCGCAAGCGATCTTGTGGCGAATGGCGCCGACGAAATCGCGCGGCGCCGGCTGAGCGGCGGCTTCGGCCTCGACGACGGCAAGCGGCTTGACGGCCAGCGCAGCGGCGACCTCTTCGCGCTTGGTGGCGATGATCTTGTTCAGGATATCGGACATTTATTTGGCCGCCAGACGTTGTGTGCACTCGACGAACTGCGCCAGCTTGGCGCGCGCGGCGCCGCTGGCGATGGCTTCGCGGGCCTTGGCGATGCCGTCACCGATACTGTCGGCAGCATTGGCGACGTAGAGCGCGGCGCCGGCATTGAGGCAGACGATTTCGCGGGCCGGACCGGGCTGGTTATCGAGTACGCCAAGCAGTTTCTCTTTGGATTCGTCGGCACTGCCGACGCGCAGGTTGCGCAGCGACTGCATTTGCAGGCCGTAGTCTTCCGGGTGGATTTCGTATTCGCGGATTTCGCCATCGCGCAATTCGCCGACCATGGTCGCGGCACCGAGCGAAATTTCGTCGAGACAATCCTTGCCGTGCACGACCAGCACGCGCTCGGCCCCCAGGCGCTGCATGACGCGGACCAGGATGCCGACCAGATCGGGGTGGAAGACCCCCATCAGGGTATTCGGCGCGGCGGCTGGATTGGTCAGCGGGCCAAGAATATTGAAAATGGTGCGCACGCCCATTTCGCGACGGACCGGCGCGACGTGCTTCATCGCGCTGTGGTGGTTCGGGGCGAACATGAAGCCGAAGCCGGTTTCCTCGATACAGGCGGCAACCTGTTCCGCCGACAGCATGATATTGGCACCCAGCGCTTCCAGCACGTCGGCCGCGCCGGAACTTGACGACACGCTGCGTCCGCCGTGCTTGGCGACCTTGCCGCCGGCTGCGGCGACCACGAAGGCCGCGGTCGACGAGATATTAAAGGTGTGCGCGGCATCGCCGCCGGTGCCGACGATGTCGACGAAATGCTTGTCGTAGGGCACCTTGACCGGGGTTGCCAGTTCGCGCATGACGCTGGCTGCGGCAGCGATTTCACCGATGGTTTCCTTCTTGACACGCAGGCCGGTGACGATGGCGGCGATCATCACTGGCGACACCTCGCCGCCCATGATCTGGCGCATCAGGGAAACCATTTCGTCGTGGAAAATTTCGCGGTGTTCGATGACACGCTGAAGGGCGGCTTGCGGAGTCATTGCTTGTGTTCGTCCAGGAAGTTCTTGAGCAGGTCGTGACCGCGTTCGGTCAGGATGGATTCGGGGTGAAACTGCACGCCCTCGACGGCCAGGGTCTTGTGGCGCACGCCCATGATTTCGCCGTCATCGGTCCACGCGGTGATTTCCAGGCAATCAGGCAGCGACTCGCGCTCAATGGCCAACGAGTGGTAGCGGGTGCAGGTCAGCGGATTGGGCAGTCCCTTGAAGACGCCGATGTCCTTGTGATGCACCGGCGACACCTTGCCGTGCATCAGTTGCTTGGCGTGAACGATCTTGCCGCCAAAGGCTTCGCCGATCGACTGGTGACCAAGACAGACGCCCAACAGAGGAATCTTGCCGGCGAATTCCTTGATCGCGGCCAGCGAAACGCCGGCCTGGGCCGGCGCACAAGGGCCGGGGGAGATGACCAGATACTGCGGCTGGAGGCGGGCAATATCGGCCAGCGTGATGGCGTCGTTGCGAAAAACCTGCACTTCCTGGCCGAGTTCGCCAAAGTACTGGACGATGTTGTAGGTGAAGCTGTCGTAATTGTCGATCATCAGCAGCATGCTGTTGATTCCTTGCCGGTTTCGTAAGCCCCGAATTCTACATTAAAGGCCCGGCCCTCAGCCCGGGCCGGGCTTTTCGATTAAAATGCGCGCTCATTCAGCCAACCGCCGCCGGGTTTACCCATGACCGCCGCCCTCGCCATTCCGCCGCATAGCCTGTCCATCGTCGTTCCGTTCTACAACGAGGAAGACAATATCGCGCCGCTGGTCAAGCGCGTACACGAAGCCTTGGCTGGTTACGAACATCCGTGGGAACTGGTGCTGGTCGACGACGGCAGCAGCGACGATACCGTCAAGCGCGCCGAACAGTCGGCCCTGGAATACGGTCCGCACGTACGCATCGTCGAACTGACCCGCAATTTCAAGCAGACGGCCGCCATGCAGGCCGGCCTGGATGCGGCGCGCGGCGACGTCATCGTGACCATGGACGGCGACTTGCAGAACGACCCCATCGACATCCCGCGCATGGTCGCCCGGCTGTTGAACGAAGACCTCGATCTGGTCGCCGGCTGGCGGCAGAACCGCCAGGACGGCCTGCTGCTGCGCAAGATTCCGTCGAAGATCGCCAACAAGCTGATTGCCCGGATGACCGGCGTCAAGCTGCGCGACTACGGCTGCAGCCTGAAAGCCTTCCGCGGCAGCGTCATCAAGAGCGTGCGCCTGTATGGCGAAATGCACCGCTTCATCCCGGCCTGGCTGGCCACGGTGACGACACCGCGCCGCATTGCGCAGGAACCGACAACGCACCATGCGCGCACCGCCGGGGTCTCCAAGTACGGCATCTCGCGTACCTTCCGGGTCATCCTCGACCTGATCGCCGTCTATTTCTTCATGCGCTTTCGCGCCCGTCCCGGTCACTTCTTCGGCGGCATCGGCTTGGGCCTGACCGCGCTGTCCGGCCTGGTGTTGAGCTGGCTGGCCTGGGTCAAGTTCGGTTTGGGTGAAAGCATCGGCGGCCGGCCGTTGCTGATCGTCGGCATCGGCGGCCTGATCGCTGGCGTGCATTTCATCACCACCGGCGTGCTGGCCGAACTGCTGGCCCGCATCTATTTCGAGTCCGGCACCATCCGCTCCTACTCGGCGCGCCCGGAAACCCCGCTGGCCGCCGACGAAGGCTGGCACAGGTGATTCCTGCGGTCGACGCCCGGATGCAGGCAAAATCCGGCGTCAAATTTTTGTGCGCGCTGACCGCCGCCCTGCTCGCCTGGCGCTTCTGGGTCATCCCGCAACTGGGCATCACGCTCTACATCGACGAAGCGCAGTACTGGACCTGGGCACAGCAGCTCGACTGGGGCTACTTCTCCAAGCCGCCCGGCATCGCCGCGCTGATCTGGCTGTCCACCGCGCTGTTCGGCAACGGCCTGCTCGGCGTCAAGACACTGGCCATGCTCTGCTACCCGGCCGCAGCGGCAGCCTGCTGGGCCATCGCCTGCCGCCTCTACGACGCACGCACCGCCTTCTGGTCGGCGCTTGCCGTGCTGACCCTGCCGATGTTTTCGTGGCTCGGCCTGTTTGTATCGACCGATGCGCTGCTCACGCTGTTCTGGACACTCGCCCTGTGGGCCTTGCTGCGCGCCCTCGATAGCGACCGCTGGGCCGACTGGCTGCTGCTCGGCGCCGTCTGCGGTCTCGGCCTGTTGTCCAAATACACCATGGCTGCCTGGCTGGGCGCCGCCTTCCTTTACCTGCTGGCTTTCCGGCGTTCGCGACTGGCCTCAGCCAAGCCCTGGCTGGCCGCCGGCCTGGCCCTGCTCATCCTCAGCCCAAACCTCTACTGGAACGTCGCCCACGATTTCCCGACCCTGAAGCACACCGCCGACATCACCGTGAACAAGAAGACGGCCGGCGGTTTCGGGCCGCTCGCCGAGTTCTGGGTGGCGCAATGGATTGCCTTCGGCCCGCTGCTCGGCAGCGTCTTTGTCCTACTGCTGACCCGCGCCCGGGAGAGCTGGCGCGACGAGCGTAGCCGCCTGCTGCTGTGGTTCGCCCTGCCGCTGTGGGGCGTCGTTTCGCTACAGGCGCTGAAGGGCGGGGCCAATGCCAACTGGGCGGCACCGGCCTTCGCGCCGGCCGCCATCGCCGCCGTCGCCTGGCTGCTGCAACGCCAGAAGCAGCGCCTGCTGGTCACCGGCCTGGCGCTCAATCTGGCGCTGGTCGGCGTGGTCTATCACTGGCCGCAACTACTGGCTGCGGTCGACGTGCAAAACCCGGCGAAAAAGAACCCGTTTACCCGCGCCATGGGCTGGGACGAACTGGGCCGGCAATTGCGCCCCATCGTCGAGGCCCACCCCGGTAGCGTACTGGTCGCCGACAACCGCACCCTGCTCGCCCACATGCTCTACGAGCTGCGTGACCTGAAGCCGGGCGCCGCCAGCTGGAACCCGCGCGGCGAGGCGAGCGATCACTACAAGCTGACCACCGACCTCAGGCCATGGCTGGGCAAGGATGCCATCCTGATTACCCAGGACGTGCCGGGCGACGACTTTTCCCGCCGCTTCGCCGGCATCGACCACCTGGCCGAACTCAAGGCGCCGCTCGACGCGCAGACCTCGCGCAATCTGACGGTGTATCTGCTGCGTGACTTCAAGGGCTACTGAACTGCGCCTCGCCTCGATCGCCTGCGCCCTGCTGGCCGGGCTGTTCGTCGCCTTCCCGCAAATCGACCTGTGGGCCAGCAATCTCTTCTACCGCGACGGCAGCTGGCTGCTGGCACGCGATTCGGCCTGGCTGTTCCTGCCCTACCGGGGCCTGCCGCGACTCGGCCAGGGCTTGCTGCTCGCTCTGGCCGGCGGCCTGTTGCTGAGTTTCTGGCCAGGTCTGCCGCGCCTGAAGGCCTATCGGGCCGGCATCGGTTTCGTTCTTGCCGCTGCCCTGCTCGGCCAGGTGCTGCTGGTCGATGCCACGCTCAAGGAGCACTCCGGCCGCAGCCGGCCAATCAATATCCAACAGTTCGGCGGCGACAAACAATTCACCCCGGCCTTCCTCCCGACCGACCAGTGTGCCAAGAACTGTTCGTTCGTCAGCGGCCACGTCGCCACCGCATCCTTCATCATGGCCTTCGGCTGGCTCGGCGCACCAGCCGTCCGCCGTCGCTGGCTGCTGGCCAGCCTGGCGTTCGGCGGCGCGCTGGCCCTCGCACGCATGCTGCCGGGCGGCCATTTCCTGTCCGACTGCATCTTCGCCTGGTTCGCCACCTATTTCAGCCTGTGGGCGACGGAATGGCTGTTCCGCCGCCTGGGCTGGCTGCCCCGGTCGGTTTAGCCCAAGGGATCTTCCGAGAAGCGTTTCTGGATTTGCTCGATCTCGGCGCGCTGCCCGACCAGCGCCTCGACACAAGCGGCATCGAGCTGGTCGCCGGCCTGTTTGCTTAAAAACGCCAGCGCCTCGTCGTTGCTCCAGGCCTTCTTGTACGGCCGCTGACTGGTCAGGGCATCGAAGATGTCGGCAACGGCGACAATGCGCGCTTCAACGGGAATTTCGTCGCCGCTCAACCCGGCCGGATAGCCGCTGCCGTTCATCGTCTCGTGATGGTGCAGCGCGATGTTGTGCAGCAAGCCGGCATGCGGCAGGTCGGACAGGCCGAAATGGCCGATCAGGGCATCGACCATTTCCGCCCCCTTGGCGGCATGGCCCTGCATGATCGAGCGCTCGTCGACATCAAGGGCGCCGGGCTTTTGCAGGATGCGGTCGGGAATGCTGATCTTGCCGATGTCGTGCAGCGGCGAAAACAGGAAGATATGTTCGACCACCGCGTCGTCCAGCCCGAATTGCGGTGCCACGCGCAGGGCAATCAGGCGGGCGTAGTGGGCCATCCGGTCGAGATGGGCGCCGGTTTCGAAATCGCGGTGGCTGGCCAGCGTCGACGCGCTGCGCACGCTGGCGACCAAGGTCCGGCTGACCGTCAGGTGATCGATCAGCGTCAGGGCCAGCAAGTGGCCGACCAGGTCGAGGTGGTGCAACACCGCCTCGTCGAAACAGTTTTTTTGTAGCGAATTGAAGAAGAGAAAGCCAACCAGGGCCTGGCCGCGAAAAATCGGCAGGGTATAACTGGCGCCAAAACCACCGCGAATCTTCTGGGCGTGCTCGCGCCAGCCGCCCAGCAGATCGAGGTCGTTGACCACACGTGGCCGGCGCAGCGCGACGATCTCGCTGAGCGAAGCGCTGTCGGCCAGCCGGGACTGGTACAGGGTCAGCCCGATGTCACCGCCATCGGAATAGGCAAAGGTCTTCAGCAGGTCGACGTCGCCGTCGTAGACCGCCACCGCGATGCGATCGATGAAGGGCAATGAGCCGCGCAGCAAATGGTGCACCTGGCGCAGGTTGTCGGCGAACGGCCGGCTGCCGTCGATTTCCCCCAAGCGATCCTCGTGCCCGTACCAGACGGGCTGCATGGCAGCATTCATCGTCTCTCTCCCGACCAAGGACTTAACCCTTGTTGTCCAGTGCCGTCGATTATATGCGTAGAGACTACGATCGATCCGACAAAAACCCTCCTCTTCAGGCGAACAGGACGTGGCCGACGGTGCGCAGCGCGATGCCCAGGCAGCCCCCCTGCGCCGCTGGTTTCCAGACGGCAGCAACACGCCGGCCGGCCGAGATCAGCACGGCGACACCGGGCAGATCGAACGGCGAAATCAGGAAGCCGGCACTGGCATTGAGCAGTTCGACGCCGACCTGGCCGCTGCGCCGCATGTCGTCCATGACCCCCATCATCGCCGTACCGCCGGCCAGGTACTTGGTCAGGGTCGGCAGGATCAGCACCGGATCGATGCCAGCCACGGCGAGCAGCGGGGTCAGCCCCTGGCCGAGCAGGTCGATGACGCCGAAGCGCTTCAGGGCCATGACGACGACCAGCGACAGGACCAGCATCGGGATGGCGCCGACGGCGATCTTGAAAGCCTCCGCCCCGGCCCGATTGATGACGTCGAGGACGCCCTTGGCGTTGTCGGCCAGCGGGTGGTTCAGGTGTTCGTCGACGACGCCTGCGGTCGACGACAGATTTCGCCCGAAAACGTAGTAGGTAGCGGCCGCGGCGAGCAGGCCGCCGAGCAGCGAGAAGGCAAGGGTCAGGCCGAAATCCAGCCCCATGGTCAGCATCGGAAAGGCGGCGTTGGCCTGGGCCATGGCGAAGACCATGGCCAGCGTCGCCGCCAGGTGGCGGTCGGAGGCGCCGCGTTGCTCCATCATGGTCAGCGTCGCCATCGGTGCCGCGAAACTGACGAAATTGATCTGCAAGGCAGCGAAGACGCCCAGCCCGGTCAGGCCGAAGGGCTTCAACAAGGGCGCCAACCGGGCGACCAGCCAGTCGAGGGCGCCGCGCGCTTCGAGCAGGCGCATCAGCGACAGCATGACGACCATCACCGGCAGCAGCACGAACAGCGCCAGCTCGATGGCCGAACGGCCGGATTTCAGGATGATGTCGATTAGCACTTCCATGACAGGGGCTTTCTCGGGACAGGTAGCTGGCCAAGCAGAGTTTGTTGGCCGCACTGGCGGTGGTCAAGCATGGATTTCCCTGAGCAGGCTTAGCCGACATTCATCGCCAAAGAAAAACCGCCGACAAAATCGGCGGCTTTTTCTGGTCGACCGCAGGAATCTCAGTCGAAACGGGTATCCAGCCCCTGCTCGGCCAGTTCGGCGGCGCGCAGCACGGCGCGGGCCTTGTTGCGGGTTTCTTCCCATTCCGAATGGGGATCGGAGTCGGCGACGATGCCGGCGCCGGCCTGTACATGCAGTTGGCCGTCCTTGAGCACCGCCGTGCGGATGGCGATGGCCAGGTCCATGTCGCCATGGAAGCCGAGGTAACCGACGGCACCGGCATAGATGCCGCGCTTGACCGGTTCCAGCTCGTCGATGATTTCCATGGCCCGCACCTTCGGCGCGCCGGACACGGTGCCGGCCGGGAACGTGGCCTTCAGCACGTCGAGCGCATCGAGGCCGGCTTGCAGCTTGCCTTCGACGTTGGAGACGATGTGCATCACGTGCGAGTAGCGCTCGACGATCATGTTCTCAGTCAATTTGACCGTACCCACCTTGGCCACCCGGCCGCAGTCGTTGCGGCCGAGGTCGAGCAGCTGGGTGTGCTCGGCGCGCTCCTTCTCGTCGGCCAGCAGTTCGGCGGCCAGCGCGGCATCCTCTTCCGGCGAGGCGCCGCGTTTGCGCGTGCCGGCAATCGGCCGCACGGTGACCCGCTCGCCTTCGAGGCGAACCAGGATTTCCGGCGAAGCGCCGACCACATGAAAATCCTCGAAATCGAAATAGAACATGTAGGGCGACGGGTTGAGGCTGCGCAGCGTGCGGTAGAGGGCCAGCGGGCTGGCCTGGAAGGGCTTGGTCATCCGTTGCGACAACACGACCTGCATGATGTCGCCTTCGGTGATGTAGCTCTTGGCTTTCACCACCGCCTGCTTGAAGGCGGCTTCGCCGAAGGAGGAGACGGCCGGCTCCGACTCGACCGGCTGCTCGGCCGGAATGACGACCGGCGTGCGCAGCTTGGCCAGCAGTTCCTTCAAGCGGGCCCGCGCCTTCTGGTAGGCGCCGGGGAAGCCGGGTTCGGCATAGACGATCAGGGTCAGCTTGCCGGACAGGTTGTCGACGACGGCGATTTCTTCGGACAGCAGCAGGCCGATGTCCGGCGTGCCGATGGCGTCCGGTTTGGCAGCGGCCGCCAGCTTGCTTTCGACATAGCGGATGGTGTCGTAGCCGAAGCAACCGACCAGACCGCCGCAGAAGCGTGGCAGGCCGGAGGACGGCGGCGCCCGGAAGCGCTGCATGAACTGGCCGATGAAGTCGAGCGGATTGGTGTCGTCCGCGCGCTCGGCGACGCGGTTGCCGGTCAGCACCAGCACCTGCTGGCCATTGACCACGATGCGCGTCGACGCGGCCAGGCCGATGATCGAGTAGCGGCCGAAACGCTCGCCCCCCTGCACCGATTCGAGCAGGTAGGTGTAGGGCGTGTTGGCCAGTTTCAGGTAGATGGACAGCGGCGTGTCGAGATCGGCAAACGTTTCCAGCGTAACGGGAATACGGTTGTAGCCTTGCGCGGCGAGCGCGTTGAATTCGGTTTCAGTCATGGGAAAGCCTCGAAAATGACAGGGGTGTTGCGGTCTGGAGCGATGCGCCAAGCGGGCGCGCGAAGGGAGATCAGGGGCGCCAGCGACGCCAACCGTGCCATTCGTGCCAGATACGCAGAGTCGTCATTTGTTGTTGAGGTCTTTAAAAGTGAGGGCTTGCCGGTAGGCGGCAAGCAGATCGGATACTAGCGCATCGCAATCGGCACTGTCCACCGGCTTGCCCTCGTTGTAGCCGTAGGGCACGGCATAGGCCGGGCAACCGGCGGCGCGGGCGGCAAGCAGGTCGTTTTCCGAATCGCCGATATGCAGATTGCGGTTAGGCGCCACGTCGAACAAGCGGCAGGCGTGCAGGATCGGCTCGGGGTGCGGCTTCTTGTGCGGCGTGGTGTCGCCGGAGACGATCACGCTGAAATAGCCGCTCATCCCCATCCGCTCGAGCAGCGCCTCGGTGAACATCGCCGGCTTGTTGGTGACGACGCCCAGCTTGAGGCCGCTGGCCTGCCAGGCGGCCAGGCCATCGAGCACGCCCGGATAAATGGTCGTAAAACGGCCGTTGACCGCAGCATAGTGCCGCTTGAAGGCTTCGATGGCGACATCCAGTTGTTCGGCCGATGGCGCCCGTTCATGCGTCAGACAACGCTCGACCAGCACCGCCATACCTTTGCCGACGAAGCTGTGCACCTCGGCCTGGCTGCGCAGCGGCGCGCCGATTTCCTCAAGCATCAGCCGGCAGCCCTCGGCCAGGTCGGCGATTGTGTCGAGCAGCGTGCCGTCGAGGTCGAAAGTGACCGATTCGAAGTGCATCAGACTTTGGCCAGCTCGCCCCGCAAGGCGCCGATGATCGAATCGTAACGATGCGGGTCGCTGTCCTTGCCGGCGCCATAGACGGCCGAGCCGGCAACGAAGGCATCGACGCCAGCGCGGGCGATCTCGGCGATGTTGCCGACATTGACCCCGCCGTCGATTTCCAGACGGATGCGCCGGCCGGATTCCTTTTCATAGGCATCGAGCTTGGCGCGGGCCAGTTTCGCCTTGGCCAGCGTACCAGGAATGAACTTCTGGCCGCCGAAGCCGGGATTGACGCTCATCAGCAGCACGACGTCGACCTTGTCCAGCACGTAGTCGAGGTAGTCGAGCGGCGTCGCCGGGTTGAACACCAGGCCGCCCTGGCAGCCGGCATCGCGGATCAGCGCCAGGCTGCGGTCGACATGCTCGGAGGCTTCCGGGTGAAAGGTGATGATATTGGCCCCGGCCTTGGCGAAATCGGGGATGATGCGGTCGACCGGCTTGACCATCAGGTGCACGTCGATCGGCGCCGCCGTGCACGGCCGAATGGCTTCGCAAACCAGCGGGCCGATGGTTAAATTGGGAACATAATGGTTGTCCATCACGTCGAAGTGAATCCAGTCGGCGCC
>Ga0316605_10000362_pt1 | contig 35092 bp, 26 predicted proteins | sample OWC_soil_day20_n_FD_207666 | JGI IMG/M metagenome (GOLD analysis project Ga0316605, IMG submission 207666) | Wetland soil microbial communities from Old Woman Creek delta, Ohio, United States - OWC_soil_day20_noCT | ecosystem: Environmental > Terrestrial > Soil > Wetlands | place: USA: Ohio...
CAGCAGGTGCTGCGACATGCGAGGAAGCGCGCATGATGACCGCGCTGATAAGCGCTGATGTTCGCTTCACGCTACGATGGTGCAAAGCTGATGGCAGAGTGAAGACCGAGGGAACTGAACCAACTGAGCCATAGACATGTAAATGGAGTCTCGATGCTTCGTCGTACACTGGTTCTCATAGCTGCCCTCTTCATTGCGCAGCTTGCCGGCGCATGCACCTCCGCTGTTGTCTCGGGACGCGCCACGAAAGACGGCCGTCCGCTTCTCTGGAAACAGCGGGATACCGACAAGCTAGAGAACGAGCTGGTATACGCGACAGGAGGCGCGTTCGCATTCGTAGGGGTTCACGACCTGGCTGATAGCACGAATACGGAGTGCTTCATGGGGAGCAATGAGACGGGGTTCAGCATCATCAATACTGCTTCATACAACCTGGTGTATGAGAAGTATCCGGGGAAGATGGATGAAGAAGGAAAGCTGATGCGGCAGGCACTTGCGTCGTGCCGCTCTCTGGAGGACTTTGAGAAACTTCTCCGCGATACGCGGGGGAAGAGGGGCGTGGAAGCGAACTTCGGGGTCATCGATGCGTCCGGCGGCGCTGCCTACTATGAGACGGATCCGTACGGCTTCGTCAAGTTCGATGCCAATGATCCATCCGTGGCACCACAGGGGTATCTCATCCGGACCAACTATTCCATGTCGGGAACGCCTCAGGTTGGGTATGGATACATCCGCTATCAAACGACTTCGAATCTCTTCCAGTGGGCGTTGTTGGGAGAGGGAATCTCGGTGGATTTCATCCTCCTGGAAGCCACCACGAATCTCCGTCATTCACTGGTAGGAACGAACCTCGCAGAGGGAGTGCTCCCTCTGAATGAGGAAACCCGGACGATGGTTCCATTTACGGACTTCGTCCCGCGCTACTCGACGGTTGGCTCCATGATCATTCATGGCGTTCGCAAGGGAGAGGATCCTGGCGCAACGACAGTCTGGACGGTCCTTGGCTCACCCCTGACGACACCAGTAATCCCCATCTGGGTGAAGCACGCCGGCATGACTCCACGCATGCTCTTTGCGTCCGGCGGCAGACCGCCGGCACTGTGCACTCACTCTCTGGAGCTGAAAGACCGGTGTTTTCCGTTGAAGACCACTGAAGGAAAAGGGTATCTGGATCTCTCGAAGGTGGTGAATCAGCAGGGAACAGGGGCGGTGCAGCAAGTTCACGGCGTGCACCGGAAGATTCTGGATCTGACCCGCGCAACACTTGGTGATGGCAGCGGCGATACACGGAGGCCTCAGGTCGTGGAGCAACTGTACCGGGAGATTGAACACCTCGTGAGATCGTACTATGCCACCTATGACCTCTGGACACAACGAGAAGAACCGGAACTCCGGAAGATTCAGCATTGAAGGAAGGTCGTTCTCAATTCTGCTGGGGGGCGCACCGTGCCTTCGACAGAAATACCCAAATCCATTCCATCCACCAGGGAGAATAGGACTGATGATCCAGAGGTTCTGGATACCAGTGCTGGCAGCTCTTATGACGCTCGTTCCTCTTGGAGATTCCGTGGCGGGTGACTCCGTCCAGACCCGCATCGCCCGCTTGGCGGAGAGAGATTCCATCACCGTTCTGGTGACGGATTCGGGTTTGGGCGGACTTTCAGTATGCGCTGATATTGAATCCCGTGCCAGGCAGACGGGACTCTATCGGCAGATCCGCATTATCTTCGCCAATGCCATCCCGGAGTCGAATCGGGGATACAATAGAATGAAGAACACCGCGGACAAGATCCGGGTGTTCAACGAAGCGCTGAAGGGGCTGGCCGGTTGGTATGCGCCCGACGGAATCCTTGTGGCCTGCAACACACTGTCGGTGTTGATCCCTCAAACGCCGTTCGTCGCCAGTACGGCGATTCCAGTGCTCGGCATCGTAGAGACCGGCGTGGAGATGCTGTATAAACGGCTGGTGAAAGAACCGAAGTCCACGGCGATCATCTTCGGGACCGAGACCACGATTGAAGCAGGGACGCACCGGCAGAAGCTGATCGAGAAGGGAATTGATTCTGCACGCCTTGTACAGCAGGCGTGCCCGAACCTTGCGGGCGAGATCGAAGCGGATGCACAGAGCGACCTGGTCCGCACCGCTGTCGATCTCTTCGTGTCGGATGCGCTTGAAAGGATGAGCAGGAAGGATGACAGGGTCCTTGCCGGACTCTGCTGTACGCACTACGGCTATGTCGCGACGCAATTCGGCGAGTCGCTCCGAAGTCAGGGAGTTGCGGACGCAGAAATCATTGATCCGAATGCGCGGATGAGCGACGTTCTCTTTCCGCCCGGCAAGCCACGGCGCTCAAACACACCGGATATACGCGTCGAGGTGGTCTCCAGGGCCGTCATTGCGCCCGCCGAGATCACATCCATCGGAGCTCTGGTGGACCCTGTTTCTCCCGCGACAGCAGCGGCACTGAGAAACTACACGCTCAAGAGAGACCTGTTTCCATTTGACCCGGAGGAGAAATGAAGTTGAGAAGGAGAACGCATCATGCCGGATGAGAAAAAGAAAAAGGCGGCCGGATCGGTGGTGATCGCCGTCGAACGGTGCAAGGGGTGCGGATTCTGCGTGGAATTCTGCCCGCCGCACGCGCTGAAACTCTCAGACCAGTACAACGTCAAGGGGTATCATCCCCCGGCACTCATCGCGCAGGACATGTGCAACGGATGCAACATGTGTGGCATGCTCTGTCCGGATTTTGCGATCTATGGCTTCTTCCTGAAGAAGAAAGTCGGGAAAGGAGGGAAAGCATGAACGCGGATCCGAAGGGCGTCCTGACGGGTGCCCATTTCATCGACGGCGACCACGCCTGCTGCGAAGGCGCAATCGCTGCAGGGTGCAGGTTCGTGGCGGGATACCCCATCACACCGTCCACGGAAGTTGTCGAGCGGATTGCCGAGCGCTTTCCGTATGTGGGCGGTGTCTTCATTCAGATGGAAGACGAGATTGCATCCTCGATCGCGATCCAGGGGGCGGTATGGGCGGGGAAAAAGGCAATGACGGTGACATCGGGTCCGGGTTTCTCTCTGATGATGGAGCATATCGGCCTGGCGGCCATGACGGAGACCCCGTGTGTGTTTGTGAACGTGCAGCGGGCGGGTCCTTCCACGGGACTCCCCACACAGCCCGCGCAGGGCGACATGATGCAGGTGCGCTGGGGTTCACACGGCGACTACCAAATCATTGCAGTCGTTCCCAATTCTCCGCAGGAGTGTTTCGATTTTACGATCAAAGCCTTCAATCTATCGGAGCAGTACCGTGTGCCCGCTTTTGTGATGATGGACGAGTGCGTCGGACACATGACGGAACGTGTTGTCATCCCTCCAGCAGAGCAGATCGACATCGTCCCGCGCCGCTGGTTCAAAGGAACTCCCGATGCCTACGAGCCATACCGTGCCGATGCAGATCTGGTTCCTTCTATGGTCAAGGCGGGTGACGGGTTCAATATCCATGTCACGGGATTGACGCATGACGAGCATGGATACCCGAACATGTCGGTCGCTGCACAGGACAAGCTTGTGCACAGGCTGCGCGAGAAGATCACGCGGAATGTGGAGTCCATTGTGGAGTACAGGGAAGATCAGATCGAGGGGGCCGATGTTGTCGTGGTGACGTACGGCATCACCTCGCGCACTGCGCTTCCGGCGATTGCGCGGGCACGTCGAGATGGTTTGAAGGTGGGACACCTGCGGCTCGTGGTGGTCTGGCCATTTCCTGAGCAGCGGATCCGTGAGCTTGCCTCTCGTGTCCGTGCCTTCGTGGTTCCCGAACTGAATCTCGGCCAGATCGTGCTCGAAGTCGAACGGTGCGCAGCGGGCAAGGTGCCCGTGAGACTGGTGGGCCACACCGGCGGCACGGTGCACCAGCCGGATGATATCTATCAGGCGATCATCACAAGCGGGAAGGGGCGCTGAGCCATGTCCGAAGAACTCTATGACCTCGAAACCAGCCTGCCCGTCAACCCTGTGGAGCGCTTCCTTCGTATGGACCGGCTGCCCCACATCTGGTGCCCCGGTTGCGGGATAGGGACGACGGTCAATTGCTTTGCGCAGGCACTGGAGTCCAGCGGCCTGGACCTCCGCACAACGGCCATTGTCTCCGGGATCGGCTGCACCGGGCGCGTTGCGGGGTATATGAATCTGGACTCTTTTCACACCACGCATGGCCGCGCGATCCCGTTCGCAACAGGACTGAAGCTCGCAAATCCCGGGCTCAAAGTTGTGGTGTACAGCGGGGACGGGGACCTCAGTGCCATTGGCGGCAACCACTTCATCCATGCAGCGCGGCGGAATGTGGACATGACAGTGGTCCTGATCAACAACGCGACGTACGGCATGACCGGCGGTCAGGTGGCGCCCACAACGCCGATGAGCGCCGTTGCCTCCACAACGCCATACGGGAATTTCGAATCTGCATTCAATCTTCCGGCGCTCGCAGACTCATGCGGTGCGGTCTATGTGGCCCGGTGGACAGCGTTCCACGTGCGCCACACGACGAAGGCGATCAAAGAAGCCCTGCTGAAGAAAGGTTTCTCGTTCGTCGAGATCCTTGCTCCCTGCCCGACGCTGTACAGCCGGAGGAACAAACTGGGGGACGGGCTCGCACAGATGCTCTACTACCAGGAAAACAGCGAAGTCCGGCATGGGGCAGAGACCAAAGATGTTGCTCTCGGATTCCAGGGAAAGATCATCGTCGGGAAGTTCGTCGACAGGGAACGACCGACGTACCACGAGGCGATGGATGAATACTATACCCGGAAACTCGGCGAGCAGTATGTACATGCAGTTGTGGGAGGGGCCTGACCATGGCACGGACAGAAATCAAGATCGGCGGCTTTGGCGGCCAGGGAGTCATCCTGAGTGGATACATCATCGGCCGGGCCGCATCGATCTATGACAACAAATACGCCACCATGATCCAGGCGTTCGGACCGGAGGCACGCGGAAGCGCCTGCAGCGCGCAGGTAATCGTTGACGAAGAGCCGATTGCGTATCCCTATATCACCAGACCGACCATGATGGTGCTGATGTCACAGGAGGCATACACGCGGTTCTCCCCGGAGCTCGCACCGGGAGGATTGTTGATCACGGAAGAAGAGCTCGTCAGTGTGCGCACGACGGGCCAGGACGTCCGACATCTTTCCATTCCCGCGACACGCATCGCCGAAGAACTGGGAAAAAAGATGGTGGTGAACATTGTGATGATGGGGTATTTCGGTGCGGTAGCGCGCGTGACGAGCAAAGAGGCACTCCGCAAAGCTGTGGAGGTCTCCGTGCCGAAGGGAACCCAGGAGCTGAATCTGAAAGCATTTGACAGGGGATGGGAGTATGTACCGGCGTAGGATCGGTTCCCTGCGGCTGCATAGGATTGATCCCGTGAGCCAGCGCGGCGTCGATTGCATGCAGGGGTGCAGGATCGATCTCACGTGCCGGTGCAGGGTTGGTCGCATCTGTCGGTGAAGGACCGGACGCTTGAGCCGGTGAAGTATCGGTCGCGCGTGTAGAAGTGTGGCAGCGCCGCGACGAATCAGGAAGGTGTGATAATGGTGCATGGAATCATCAGGGCACTTCTCACGGACTGTGGAGTATTGCACTGATGTTGCCGGATCTCCTCATCCTTCTGATTATGCTGGGGATATTCGCTGCCGGGGTCTTCTGGTGGAAGCTCCCTGCCGGGCTTGCGCTCGCGCTCTCTTCTGTCGCCGGTGCACTGGCTGCCGGGTACGGCCTCCCCGTGCGGCATCTCGTAGAGGGAATGTTCGGGTATCTGGACGCCGTGCTGATTATCGCGACGGCGATGGTCTTCATGAAGGCGATTGAAGCCAGCGGAGCGCTTGGGGCGATCAATTCTGCAATGATCCGTTCGCTCTACCGCTGGCCGACGGCCTTGATGATTCTGGTGATCTTCTTCATAATGTTTCCCGGCATGCTCACGGGCCTCTCCTCGGCCTGCATCCTCACGACAGGGGCGCTGGTGACGCCTGCCTTGCTGGCGATGGGGATGCCCGCTGTTGCAGTGGGTTCATTTGTAGCGATGGCGGCGGTCTATGGCATGATCGCTCCACCCATCAATATCCCGGTTATGATTATTGGTGGGGGAGTGGACATGCCGTATATCGGATTTGATGCGCCGCTTCTCCTTGCAACGTTCCCCCTGGCAATTGTAACGGCAGTCTACTTCCGGGTCAGGTATGTCCGCGCTGTCGTTCCAGGGGTAGTCCTCGCGAAGCTCCCGCCGTCGGTCTACGGACGTCACGGAGTGAAGCTTTTCGCGCCTCTTGTGGTTGTGGTGGGACTGATGATCGCCGTGCGGGTCGTGCCGGCCTGGGTCCCGGACATCGGCGTGCCGCTGATTTTCATCCTGGGAGCACTTTCGGCGTGGAGAACGGGTGAAAAGATCAGTCTTGTGAAGCTCTCCCGGGCAGCGATCCGTGATGCACTTCCCATTATGACCATTCTTGTGGGAGTAGGGATGTTTGTCCAGATCATGACGCTCACCGGTGTGCGGGGTTTCATTGCCGTGCAGGCGCTTCAGCTTCCTCCCGCCTTGCTCTATGTCGGGATCGCGGCCATCATGCCTGCCTTCGGTTCCGCCTATGCGGCATCATCCGTGCTGGGTGTTCCGCTTGTCTATGTGTTCCTTGGCCGGAATGAAATCGTGGTGGCTTCTGCGCTGTCGCTGATTGCAGGGGTGGCGGACATGATGCCCCCTCCATCGTTGTTGTGCGTCTTTGCCGCGCAGCTCGTTGGGGAGAAGAATCATTTCCGGATCCTGAAGGAGAGCCTTCCGCTGATTGCCGCTGCACTTCTTGTGGGCATTCTTCTGATCGTGTACGCGGGCCCGGTAGGATCTCTGTTCAGGTATTGAAGAAGGATACCGCATGGTGCACTTGGTGTACATTGGTATCGCTGCATGCTGCGCCGGCCTGGTGGTCGTCGAGATGTTCTCCGAGAAGCGGTGGCGGGAACAGCTGGCATTGGTGTTGATTCTGATCCCGTTAGTATTGCGGATTCTGCACATCAAATGAAAGCCGGCATATCTGCGAAGCAGCATGTGAAATCTGGAATTGTTGCGATGCACCACATGAGGGCGGTAGGCTTTCTGGTGGTGGCAGCTGCACTCTGTGTGGCTGCGAGCGCGGACTTTCTTGCCATGTGGTCTCCCGATGAATTCCATCCTTCGCCTGCCCTCACGAGAATAGATTCCCTCAGCCGCTATTGTCCTTCACTCCGGGGGACACGTGCAGACACGCGCATCTTTGTCTATGAGGGTGCCGCCTCCGGGCCGACGCTGCTTGTGCTGGGCGGAACGCATCCGAATGAGCCGGCAGGATTCATGGCGGCGACAGTCCTCCTTGAAAATATCATCATTCGCACCGGTCGCGTGTTCATCATTCCGCAGGCATGCGCGAGCGGCTTCACCTGCACCGATCCGCTTGAGGGTTCGCCACAAACGTTCTCTCTTCAGACGCAGAGCGGTAAACGGATATTCCGGTTCGGGGGCCGGGCGGCAAATGTCGTTGATCAGTGGCCGGACCCGCTGGTCTATCTGCACTATCCATCCGGTCAGCAGCTTTCCGGCAATGAGACCCGCAATCTCAACCGTGCCTATCCGGGACGCCAGGATGGTTCTCTGACGGAACAGACGGCGTTCGCGATCGTCAGTCTGATCAGGGAGGAACATGTGGACCTTGCGGTCGATCTTCACGAGGCCGCTCCGGAGATTCCGATCATCAATGCCATTGTCACGCACGAGAAAGGCCGGGAGCTTGCTGCAAACGCCGTGCTCAATCTTGAATTCGAGAATCTGCAGTTTGCGCTTGAACTCTCACCGGCCAATTTCCACGGTCTGAGCCATCGCGAATGGGGGGACTGGACACCGGTCATCCCCTTCCTTATGGAAACCAGCAACCCGATTCAGGGGCGGCTGCGGGGAACGACCTCGGAACAGCTCATCGTGGACGGTGTCGATCCCTGGTACCTCATCGCCGGACGACTCGGGACGATGCGGATCACGTACGACGAAGCAGGAGAGTCACTGTCGGGACGTGTGGGTCGCCATCTTCAGGCACTCCGTGCGCTTGTCGACGTCTATAATGAAGAGCATCCGGATTCCGCGCTGGTACTGGAAGGGCTGCCCGGTTACGGCGAACTGACTGCCCGGGGTGTACATCAGTACCTCCGGTAGTCACCCTGCACATGGAATCCGCACACGCACGACACACATGGAATCCGTACATGCACGGCACACATGGAATCCGCACACGCACGGCACACATGGAATCTGCACACGCACGGCACACATGGAATCCGCACACACTTGACACACATGGAGAGCGCCATGCAACATCGAACTGTACTCGTTGCTTTCATCCTTCTTCTCTCTGGAGCTATGGTACAGGTTTCCGCCCAGGACAGGCCGAAGTTTCATGCCCCAGTCCTGATTACCTCTGCCGGACAGAGTGCAGATGTCACGCTTGCGGGAAGTCTCTGCAAGAAAGCCGGAATTGAGGCCAGGGTGATCGCTGCGGCAACCGCAGCAGACCTCAAAGGATTCAAGACGCTGATGATTGTTGCCGGCTTCAGCTCAAAAGGACTCGGAGCCGCCGGGACAAGCCGTGAACAGGAACTGGAGCGGGTAATGAAGATCATTGCTGCAGCTCAGGAGGCAAAACTCCCGATCCTCACATTGCATATCGGGGGCAAGGCCAGGAGGGGTACACAATCAGACGACTTCAACCGGATCGCTTCGGAAGCAGGCCGATACATCCTTGTCGTGAAGCAGGGGAACGACGACGGGTTCTTTACGAAGATAGCAGGAGACCGCAAAACCCCCATCGAAGTAGTAGAGAAGATCGCCGGTGTCGTCGCTCCGCTCAGCGCAGCCTTCAAATGAGTGATTGTGCCGCGACAGGCACAACGGGAATGGTTGCGACGGCGTACCCTCTGACCTCAAAAGGCGACGATTCCACTGTCGCACAACGGACGGAATACCATTGATGTGTCTCTGGCTGCAGCGGTCGCGATCGGATACTGAGACCGGCTTGTGACGACCGTCACCATACTCCTGGCCCTGCTTCTAGCGGGTCTGTGCGTTGAGGCGATCGTTGTGCGTCGGTGGACCTCCTCATTCCGCGTCCGGATCCACGTCGGAGGGACGCGGGGCAAGTCCACAGTCGTGCGCTACATAACCGCTGCTTTGCGGCACTCCGGGTACAGGGTCTTTGGCAAAGTAACCGGCGAAATCCCGACCGTGCTGCTGCCCGACGGGACCTCACAGCGTCTGACCCGGCGCGGACCGGCGCGAGTGCAGGAACAGGTGCGGATGCTCGCGCTCGCGCGCAAACACTCATGCGACGCGGTCGTCCTGGAGTGCATGTCTCTCAACCCCCTCCTTCAGACACTCGAAGCGCGCGTGCTCCAACCTACCATTTCAGTCCTGACCAATATCCTGGACGATCACCGTGAAGAATTCGGTGCGCTGCCGCGTGGGCAGGCGGAGGCCATGTGTGCATTCTTCCCGTCCCGTGCGGCTCTCGTTTCGAATGAACAGGTCTACGGAGACGTTGTGGATTCGTGTGCGACGAGGGTCTCTACCAGGGTGATCCGTGCGATCAGCGCTGGACAGGAACTGCCTGTTGATGTTCCCCCCGGAGTTCATGCGGAAAACATCGCGCTCGCGGTTGCCGTCTGTGAGGAACTGGGAATCAAACGGGATGCAGCGCTGCAGGTCATTCTCGAAGAGGTCAGGGCAGCACCTCCCCCTCTTCGCACCTTCGCGACACCACGGGGCTGCCTGCGCTTCGTTGACGGATTCACCGTTAACGATGTCTCATCAGCAACCCGGTTCCTGGAACGATGGCGGGCGCACATCGTGTCGGTGCAGTCCATCACCGTCATCCTGAACACCAGGGCCGATCGCCCGATCAGATCGCTGCAGTTTGCCGCCTGGTGCGGCACGCTCCGGGATCTTGAGCATGTCGTGGTTACGGGAACACATCGTGCGCGTACACGCCGCGCTCTGCGGGAATGCGGAGTCGATCCCGCACGAATCACCGTCTGGTCGTCCGCGGAGTCGCGTCATCCTGTGGACGCATTGCAGAATCTCCATTTGCCGGATGAAAGTCTTGTTGTGGGTATGGGGAATATTGCAGGCGACGGATTTGCCATACTTGAGGGAATGCAGCAATGGTCATAGAATCGTTGTTTATTGGTCTGGTCGTGGGTTTCCTGTTCTATGAACTCTTCGGGTATTCGCCCGGGGGTGTGGTTGCGCCGGGATATCTTGCCTTGTTCGTCGCGGAGCCACACCGTATCGCGGTCACGGTGCTTCTCTCGTGCATTGTCTGGGGAGTTCTGCATGTCCTGTCGGCACACCTCATTCTGTATGGGAGGCGCCGGCTCCTGCTCTCCCTGCTGCTTGGATTCTGCGCAACGCTTGCGGTCGAGAGGTGGATTCAGCCGCTCGGGGGACTGGCCCTTGATCTCCAGTCTATCGGGTATATTGTTCCGGGGCTCGTTGCGCATGAGATGGTGCGGCAGCACGTGCTGCCGACACTTGCCAGTCTCGGCATCGTGACTGTGTTGGTTGCGATGATATTGATGCTCTGGTAGGACGACCGACGATGCTAAAGCCTTCGGGCATGAGACTGCTTGCATTCCTGGGGACGAGCGTTCTCGCTTTGTTGTTTGCGCAGCATGCACTCGTCCACCGGACTGAACGCAGTGATGCAGCGATGATGCGGAGCGCGGAAGAGCTTGCGGCCCGATGGTACTCTATTATAGAGGAGCGGAAGGATAGTGCAGGCATAGAGCGGGAGGTCCAGCGAACCATCCCGTTTGCCGGCATGATCGGAGTGGAATGGTCTCCATTCACCACCACGCTGGGCTCTCTCGACGCGAAGCGGACGGCAGCAAACCCCCGCTTTGCCGCTTTGCTTGTCCGATGGTTGCACGACGCCGGAGTGGATTCAACCTCCACGGTAGGCATTCTTCTTTCCGGGTCTTTCCCCTCGCTGGGAATTGCAGCGCTTGCCGCAGCGCAGACGATTGGTACACACGTCGTGATCATAAGTTCTCTCGGGGCTTCGTCATATGGAGCAAATCAGCCCGGGGCAACATGGATTGATATCGAGTCATGGCTGGCACGCGATGGCGGGTTACAGTACCGGTCAACGATGGTCACGATGGGCGCAGAAGGCGACAGCGGCGGTGGACTGCCTGAAGAAGGCATTGCGTTGCTGTGTGATGCTGCCGCCCGGAACGGTGTCGCGCTCAGCGTGTTTCCTTCATTTGAACAATCCATACGGGTCAAAGAGGAACTCCTCACGTCGGCGCACATCGACCTTCTGGTGAATATCGGAGGGAATCAGACGAGCCTGGGTACATGCCGGCATTCGAGCAGCCTGCCGACCGGCCTTGTGCGTCGTCGTCTGTACTGCAGCGACACAGGAAGAGGATTGATTGAGAGGTGTGCTACCCGGGGCCTGCCGGTGATCCATTTGCTCAACATAAAGGCTCTTGCCTCGCGGTATGGCCTGCCGCTTCTGCCTTCCGTGGAAGAATCCACTGGCGTCGGCGATGTTTTCTACGCCACAACAATTCATCGGGCTCCTTTGCTTCTCATCCTCTTCGTGCTTGCCGGACTGCTCGCGCTCTGCCTTCCTCCGCGTTCCCGCAGGGACTCGATGGGTTGCCGGTGAGGATCGTCGCGGAGTGCGACACGATTTGATGCAGCATCGTTCATTGCAGCACGCCGGTGCATGGTACGCGTTGCCTGCTCGCCCAGTCATCGAGTCGTGTCATGGCGTCGCGTCATCGGGTCGATGTCATCGCATCGTGTTGCCGTCGCATCGAGATAGTTGTATTGCTTTTAGCGAGATGTGGGTGTATATTCTGGCGCTCCGCCGCCTGATGCCCTCCAAGCGGCTTCTCGTAAAGAGGAGTGGTGTGTGATCCGGCTCCGCACGGAGGCATACCATAGGCAGAATGCTTGGGGAGGCGGCACAAACCTGTCATACGGGACCCACCGACACCAGGTATGCCATGCAATGGAAATACTGCTTACCTGCCGCCACCCTGGGGAATGAAGAGAGAACCGCACTTGAAGACCTTTTTCTCCTTCCTGAAGATGGAAGCAGCGGCAACCAGTCGTACTGGATAACGCTCGAGGGACTGCAGTCTTTCACAGGGGGAACGCGTGAAGAAAAGCTGGAGCGTCTCGGCGACAGTGAGTACGTGATTTCTGACACGATGGACATGCTGGTACGGAGAGACGACTTCAGCAGGAAAGAGCTTCTGGATTGGGCCAAGGTCTTCATCAGTGCCCGGCTGGGAGATCCTCAGCCGGTTCTTGTCGAGGCAGTTGGGGACGAGGTGTCCAGGTGCGTGCCCATCATTCATGAGCATGAACTGAATAACCGGCGTGCTGAGAAGATCCATCTCCTTTTCGTCCACCACAAGGCCGGCCCCCCTGCGCCCACTCCGGAGGAATCGCTGGCCTCTCACTCCGGTCTGGAAGTGCAGACCGTACGGATCGATGAACATGCCACAGAAGCCCTTGTGCCTGACGTGATCCAGTGGGCTGACCTGTTGCTGGTGATGGACAAGCGGATGCGTCAGGTGATCCACAAACGACTCAAGACGCTGGGCATCACCAAACGGGTCATCTGCCTGTATCTGCCGGAGCATTACGACCGTCAGGATCCGGGTTACACAGCGTTGTTCACGGAGCGTGTGTTCGTCTATTTGGAAAAGCTCGGATGGAAGCTCGCATAACCTCTGAGCTGGAATGGCGGCGTTGCATCGCTCACGGGGAATTGCCGTGAGTGATATGCCGTTCTTCGGAGAGATTGCTGCGCTGCTTACCGCACTCTGCTGGTCGGGAAGTTCGCTGGTGTTCTCGAGTGCGACTGCGCGCGTTGGTCCGGCGCTGGTCAATATCTCCCGCCTCGTTCTCGCCCTTGTATACCTCGCTCTCCTTCTCCTGATTCTGGGGGAATCCCCCTCTCTCTCGACTTCACAGGTAATCTTTCTCGGCGTCAGCGGCATAGTGGGTTTGGCGATCGGCGATTCGTTCCTGTTCCGCGCATATGTGTCTATCGGGCCCCGTCTGAGCATGCTGGTGATGTCAATCTCTCCCGCCTTTTCGGCCTTCCTTGCGTACATCTTCCTCGATGAGCGCCTCTCGCTGCTGGGAATCAGCGGTATTGCGATTACGGTCTGCGGCGTGGTGCTTGTGGTGTACGAGCGCTCCCCCGGCAGCATGGCGCATGGAGGAGAACTCCTCACCGGCATCCTGTTTGCCGGCGTTGCAGCTGTCGGGCAGGGTGCTGCATTACTCTTTGCCAAGTTCGCGTTCAACGAGGGTCCCATCGACGGATTTGTTGCAGCTGCTGTGCGTATTGGCGTTTCGATTGGAGTCCTTCTTCCGATCATGATTGCGCTCGGACGCATTGTGCATCCGGTTCAGACGTTTTGCCGTGACCGCCGGGCATTCTGGCTCACGGCCGCCGGATCGGTGCTGGGTCCGTTTCTGGGCATCTCCTTCAGCCTTCTTGCGGTAGCGAACACGAAGGTTGGGATCGCATCCACGCTGATGGCCACCGTGCCGATCATCATGCTCCCGATGGTCCGCTTTTTCTTCAAAGAGCGGCTTTCATGGCGGGCGATGATCGGTGCCTGGATCGCGGTTGCCGGTGTGGCTATTCTGTTTCTGCACTAGACCATCGCAGCTTAGAAATCTGCTCAGTCGCATTTCCGGTGCGCCGCCTGCACGTCAGTTCCGGTTGCCTGCCAATCAGTTCCAATCAATCGCGTGTCGGCCTCCACCGCCTGCACTTCTGTCTCTGTCGCTCTTGTTCCTGACTCAAGCTACCGGAATGAGGGGTCAGCGTCCGACTCTCCGTCACTCTCTCGTGTGTCCCAGGACACATTCTCTTGCTGTGAAGGGTGTATATTCAAGGTTGATATCAAATAGAGCGTAATTCCTCCTCCCGATCGACGGTCACGTTTTCTTGACACGCAGAGGGAATTATTGTATCTTGACTGCATATTTCCTCGATTTTTCGCGATTTTTCCATCTGGTGCAATGGCGCCACTCGGAGGGGGCATATGTGGGATTCACCGCGGACGCTTTGCACGGAAACACTGCCGAATCACGGCATCTCTCGCACGTCAGAGGTTATCACAAAGGCATGAAACCACTGCGCCATCTCCGGTGCACTGTGAGGTGTGAGCTATTGTTTCATCAGAGAGTCTGATATGAGAACGAAACGACATGCCGTTTTGCTGCTCTTCCTGGTGATGGCATTTGGTGCCGCGTCGGTCTCTGCCAACCCGACGGGATTTGTCATAACGGGTTCGGGCACGCAAACCGCAGGGAAAACGCAGAGCCTCACGATCAGGGCCGATAGCTCCGGACAGGCTGCCAGATCCTACGATGGTCCCAAATCGCTCATTTTCAGTGGAGCCACAAGTTCTCCCAACCCTGTCACGCAGCCGACGGTGACCGATTCCGGCGGCATCGCGAGGGCCTTCGGGGTTTCGACGGTGATCCGGTTTACGAACGGCGTGGCAACGGTCTCCGCTGGCAAGAACGGCGTGCTCACGCTGTACAACGCAGAAACAGCGGTCATCTCGGTGACCGACGGCGTCTATTCATCCCCGTCAGCCGGTCAACTGACGGTTGTCGTTTCTGCTGATACCATCGGCAAGTTCTCGTTCGTTCTGGCTTCTCCGCAAACCAACGATGCGGTATTTACGGGAATCGATTCACTTATCGCGCAGGATTCCTGGGGGAACGTTGCGGCGGGCTTCAACGCGTCGACGCATCCCGTCGAAATCAGTCCCGTCGGTTTGACTGGCACCGTGAGTGTCGGCGCCGGGAGAGACAGCATCCTCAACCTCGTCGGAGATTTCTCATCAGGGAAAGCCAGCCTTTCCGGCAAGTTGAAGTATACCGGGCTTATTGGCACCGGACAGTTCAAGGCAACCTGCCTGGTCGCAGGGCAGTCGGGAACTTCCGGGAACGTGACGATCAACGCAGGGACTGCGAAATACCTTACGATCAGCGGATCCAGCTCCGTCGCCGCCGGAGTGGCGAATGCCCTCACCATTACCGCAAGGGACACCAGCGGCAACGTTGCCACATCATACACCTCGGCGAAGACCCTGAGTTTTACAGGCGCGAGTCTCTCGCCCGATCTGGATGCCCCTACGGTGTCCGACAAAGACGGGGCGGAACGGGTGTTCTCGTCCACACCCAACACCGCGATCACGTTTACGAATGGTGTGGCGGCGACCGCAGGCGGTTCGAACGGAATCATGCGGCTGCGCAAGGTGGAAACCGCGTCGGTGGCCGCCAGCGATGGCACCATCCACACGCGATCCGGCGGCGAGCTTGCTGTGATTGTGACACCGGCCGGGCTGGACCGGTTCTCCGTGGTCTTCACATCGCCGCAAACCAATGGTGTGGCATTCACAGGCGTGAATACCGTCACGGCCATTGACAGTTTCGGGAACGTCGCGACAGGTTTCAGTGCCGCCTCGAGCAACGTCACCATGACTGCGCCGGGTCTCTCCGGGACACTCACGGGTCTGGGATCGTCTGGCAACAACGTGTTGAACCAGTCGGGCGATTTTGTGAGCGGCGTTGCAAACCTCACCGGGAAGCTGAAATACACCGGCACTACGGGTAGCAGCATCTTCACTGCCACCTCAGGCTCAGGCAAGACCGGATCCACATCAGGAAGCATCGTCATCAATGTCGGCGCGCCGAAACGTCTTGTGATCACCGGCAGTGCCACCCAGGTGGCGGGAGCGGGGCAGGATCTCACGATCACGGCAAAGGACAGCTCCGGCAATACCGTCCAGACTTACACAGGAAGCAAAGATCTCTATTTCTCCGGCTCGGGTCCTTCTCCCAATCCGGCAACAAACCCGACGGTCTCAAACTCGGGTGGTACCGGTGTCGCGTTTGGTTCACTGACGGCTATGACCTTCACAAACGGTGTGGCGACCGTCAGCGGGAGCTCGAACGGGGTCATGCGTCTTTACCGGGCGGGGAGAGACACGATCGCAGTGGAGGACCGGAATGCATCGATCGCGTCGGGCGGTACAGACCGGCTGATCGTCACCGTGGCGGCGGATGTCCTCTCGAAATTCGCGTTCACTCTCACAACACCACAGCAGAGCGGCATTGCGTTTACCGGCACCAACACCATCACTGCGCAGGACAGTTACGGCAATACGAAGGCGAATTTCGATGCGTCATCAGACAACGTAACGGTGACTGCCGACGCACTCGGCGGTGTCGTGAGCGGGCTGGGTTCCGCCGGCACCAATGTGCTGGATCAGTTCAGCGATTTCGTTGCAGGCGTTGCGAATGTCACGGGAAAACTGAAGTACACCAGTCAGGTCGGCACCACGACCTTCACGGCCGTGAATACCACGAGCAAAGCCGGGACATCGAACAGTGTGCAGATTGTTGCCGGCGGCGCAACCCGGCTGGTCATCACTGGCTCTCCGACAATGACGGCCGGAGCGACGCAGAGCCTCACGATCACCGCACGTGATGCTACGGGCAACACCGTCACGACCTACACCGGCAGCAAATCGCTCGTCTTCTCCGGCGCTGATTCCTCGCTCAATCCTGCGGTATCACCTACCGTCACGAACAGCTCTGGGGCAGGGATCGCATTCGGCACGAGCACATCAATAACATTTGCGAACGGCGTTGCCACGGTGTCAGGGAGCAACAACGGCGTGATGCGCCTGGTCCGGGCACAATCGGCGATCATCTCCGTAACCGACGGAACGATCAGTTCGAGCGGTGCAGACCGGTTGGCAGTGACCGTGTCGCCGGCAGCGCTCGGGAAGTTTGCGTGGACGCTCGCTTCGCCCCAGACCAGCGGAGTGGCGTTCACCGGGACGAACACTCTTGTTGCGCAGGACGACTGGGGGAATACGCGAACGGCATTTGATGCGTCGGCAACACCTGTGACAGTGACGACCACCCTCGGGGGGACGATCAGCGGTCTGGGCACCGGCGGCAACAATATCCTCAACCGCAGCAGCGACTTTGTCTCGGGGATTGCCAACCTCACGGCTCTCGGGATGACGTACACAGGTAGTACGGGAAGCGGGACACTTACCGCCACCGGTGGTGGCAAGACGGGAGTCTCTTCGACGCTGCAGATTGCTGCAGGTTTAGCCACGCGCCTGGTGCTTCGCGCAGCGGCGAATGATTCGGTGATAACGGTGACAGCGGGGGTGAACCAGAATCTGGTGATCACGGCCAAGGATGCCTCCGGGAATACGGTAACCACCTACACCGGGGCCAAGCAACTGACCTTCACCGGAGCCGATTCATCGCTGGATCCGGCAACATCTCCGACGGTGACGAACAGCAGCGGAACAGCTGTGGGTTTTGGCGCACTTACGCCGATTACCTTTACCAACGGAGTCGCTCAGGTTTCCGGCAGCAGCAATGGTGTACTGCGGCTGTACCGTACACAGGCAGCGGTGATCAGCGTCTCTGACGGAACGATCGGTTCAACAGGAAATGACCGGCTCTCAGCGACGGTGTCGGCAGCCGCGCTGTCGAAATTCGTCTGGGCTCTCACGTCCCCACAAATCAGCGGCACGCCGTTCACGGGGATCAACAGATTGACAGCAGCGGACTCATGGGGAAACCCGGTCCTGACCTTCAACGCCTCGGTCAATAACGTGACGGTGACGACGTCCCTAGCCGGCTCGGTTACCGGACTCGGCACAGCGGGTGACAGTGTGTTGAACCGGAACACAGATTTTGTAAACGGGATTGCCAATCTGACGACACTGGGGATGAAGTACACCGGGCCGATCGGCGCCGGCACGTTCACCGCAACAGGCGCGAGTAAGGCCGGCACATCCAAGAGCGTGGACATTACGGCAGGCACCGCTTCCCGCCTCGTGATCACAGGATCTGCGACGCAGACGGCGGGGGGATCGCAAAACCTGACTGTTACCGCGAGGGATGGCGCCAACAACGTTGTCCTGACCTATGAGGGCGACAAGACTCTGACGTTTTCCGGCGCCAACCCTTCCTCCAATCCGCTTACACAACCGACGGTGACAAACGCAACCGGTGTAGCAGTACCGTTCGGTACGGCAACCCCGATCACATTCACCAAGGGTATTGCCACCGTGAGCGGCGGGGGCAACGGACAGATGCGGTTGTACAAGGTGGAAAACGCCATCATCAGCGTGACCGATGGCACCGTGAGTTCCACCGGCACCGACAGGCTGACGGTGGCTGTATCGCCGGGTCCGCTTGGGCAGTTCGCATGGACGCTCGCAACGCAGCAGGTGAACGGTGTCGATTTCACCGGAACGAATGCTCTCGTCGCGCAGGATGAATGGGGCAACACCGTCACGACGTTCCGCGCTGACACCAACAACGTCATCGTCACAACAAGTCTTCCGGGTTCACCCGCGGCGATCACAGGCCTGGGCACCTTGAAAAACAACGTCCTCAACCAGGCGACAGACTTCGTCGCCGGCCTGGCCAACCTGACCGCTCTCAAGATGCGCTACACAGGATCTGCCGGGCTGGGGACATTCACAGCGACGTCCGCCGTGGGCTCCAAAACCGGCGTCTCCTCACCGATCACGATCAACAACACGGTCCCGACGGTCCTGGGAATCTCCCCGACCGAAGCCAGCCGGAGTGAAACACTCAATGTTGCGCTGACCGGCACGAATTTCGCCCGCGGTGTCACCACACCGGATTTCGGAACAGGCATCACTGTCGACACGGTCATTGTCGACTCCTCATCGTCCATGACGGCCCGGATCATCATCAATGGTACTGCCGTGCTCGGAGCGCGGACTGTAGCCGTGACCAACCCCGCGCCGGGAGGGGGGACGAGCACACTGTCGCAGGCTTTCAGGGTAAAGAACATTCCCAAGCTGATCAGTCTCTCTCCCGCGTCGGGGATCCGCGGGCAATCCTACAATGTCCTGATCACCGGAACCAACTTTGCTGATGGTGTCAGTTCTGTCGGAGTGCTTGGATCGGGCATTGCCATCAATTCTTTCGCGGTGCTGACGCCCACCACGATCCAGATGAATATCTCCGTGGGCAGTTCGGCGGCGGACGGAGTGCGCCAGTTCACCGTCACCAATGCCAATCCGGAAGGCGGGACATCCAACAGTGTCGGGTTCAGTGTGGGAGATAACCCGGTTCCGGCGTTCACAAGCATCACGCCCAACACGGCACTCCGCCTGCAGACACTTCAGGTTGTCCTGCGTGGCACGAATTTCTACAACGGCATCTCTTCGGTCAATCTCGGAAGTGGCATCACTGTTCAAAGCACCGTGATCGACAGTGCCACACAGATGCGATTGACGATCATTGTGACCGACTCGGCCGCGACCGGACCGCGTACGGTCAGCGTAGCGAATGCGTCTCCTGGTGGGGGGACTGCCTCGCTGCTGAACGGATTCACCGTGACCAACCCCATTCCCACACTGACCGGATTGTCGCTGCAGAACGGCGCCCGGTTGCAGACTCTTACGCTGACATTGACGGGGACGAAGTTTGTGAAGGGGGCAACTATCGTTTCCCTGGGAACCGGGATCGGCGTGACCGCGACCACGGTACAGAGCCAGACGGAGCTTCAGGCAACGCTGACGATCGATTCCAGCGCGATTCTTGGTCCGCGCAATGTCATGGTGACGAATCCGGCGCCCGGGGGCGGATCGGCACAGCTGGCGGACGCGTTTACAGTGAACAATCCGGTGCCCACCGTTACCACACTGGTGCCTGAGAGTACGCTGGTCGCTGCCGCAAGCACCGCGCTGCAGGTGAACGGAACGAATTTCGTGCCGGGCTCCGTGGTTTGGCTGGGTTCTGATTCCATGGCAACCGCCCTGGTCGACCGGACGCGTCTCACAGCGACAATTCCGGCCAGCGCACTCGATTCGGCGCGGTCGTATCTCGTGACGGTTCGCAACCCCGCACCGGGGGGTGGGTCATCCAACACGCGCAACTTTATCGTGCGGAATCCCGCGCCGACGCTCGCCTCCATCAACCCGGCGTCAGGAAGTCGCCTGCAAACCCTGAATGTGGTTTTCACAGGCACGAACTTCGTTTCCGGCGTCTCGACTGTTGATTTTGGAGGAGCAGACGTCCTCATCAACACCGTCACAGTGAATAGCGCCACGCAATTGACTGCAAATATCACCATCCAGTCAGCAGCGGTGATGGGTCCGCGGGATGTGTCGGTGGTGAATCCTGCCCCAGGCGGAGGGATATCAGAGAAGCGGACATTCACGATCGCGAACAACCCGATCCCGACAATCGCGACCGTCAACCCTGCGGCAGGGTACCGGCTTGGCCGAATGGACGTTGTTGTGTCGGGCACCAATTTCATTACCGGTGTAACATCGGTGGATTTCGGCCAGGGCATCGTCGTCAACCAGACGGCCATTAATTCCTCGACTCAGCTCACGGCGACGATTACCATCGGTGCTGCTGCCGCGACGGGCGCGCGCTCTGTCACTGTGACCAATGCCGCACCGGGCGGGGGCACGGCAACGAAGACAAGCGCGTTCACGGTACAGAACCCCGTTCCCACGCTGGACTCTGTAACTCCGACCAATGCCCAGCAGTTGGAGACTAAGAACCTGGTGTTTGACGGGTCCGGATTCATCAACGGCGTCACCACGGTGAACATGGGAACCGGTATCACGGTGAATTCACAGACGGTTGTCAGTGACACCCAGATCACAGCAAGTATCACCGTGACGACGGGCGCGGCGATAGGTCCGCGCGACATCTGGATCACCAACCTTGCGCCGGGAGGTGGATCGGCGGTGCTGACCAATGGGTTCGTCATCGGCAATAATCCCGGACCGGTGCTGTCGAGTGTGACACCTGCGACGGGAAAGCGGCTTGAAACACTGAGCCTGGTTATCCGCGGAGCGAACTACGTCAGCGGTGTTACCTCAATCGATCTCGGGCCGGAGATTACGCCCGTCAGCGTGGTTGTCGACAGTTCGACCCGACTGACCGCAAGGTTTTTCATCGGCGGAGCAGCGGCAACCGGCGCCCGTACAATCTATGTCACGAATGCGCCTCCTGGAGGCGGCCGTGACAGCATCGTCAACGGCTTCACCGTTACCAATCCGGTCCCGACGTTGCTCGCTGCGACGCCGTCCGAAGCCACCCGGTCGCAGACGGTGAACGTCGTCTTACGCGGGACGAACTTCATCAGTCAGACTACCACAGTGAATTTCGGTGCAGGGATCACGGTCAACTCGGTGACCGTCGACAGCGCAACCCGGATGACCGCAAACATTTCAGTAGGGGCGGCGGCAACGCTGGGGGCGAGGAACCTGGTGGTTACCAATCCCACTCCCGGCGGTGGCAACTCCACCCCGATTGCATTCACGATCGGTCTGGCACCGCCTTCGGCTCCGACATTGCGGCTTCCGGAGAACGGAAAACCTAACCTTCCCACGACATTCGTAGTGAGCTGGGACTCCTCAGCCGGTGCGACCTACTATCACCTGCAGGTGTCGGTCAGTCCGCTCTTCCTGACGACAGCCATCGACGACTCCATGGTGGTGGGGACATCGCGGAGGATCGGTCCGCTCCTGAACAACACGACATACTACTGGCGCGTCCGGGCAAGGAACAGCGGTGGGTCGAGCGTATTCTCCTCGATCTGGAGCTTCACGCCTTCATATCCGGCTGTGCTGATCCTGAGCTGGGTGGAACCATTCCCGAGTCTCGCCAATGCGACCGACTATGTTCCGGCCGACTACCGGCTGATCGGTCTTCCTGGTCTGGGAACATCCATGGTCAACAACTTCCTGACCGGCGCACAGGGAACAGATTGGCAGATTTTCTGGGACAACGGGAGTGCCGCGAACTACTTCATCAAGTTTGACGGAAGCTCGGGATTCACGTTCTCAACCGGCAAGGGATACTGGCTCATACGGAAGAACTCCTGGACGGTGAACACGTCTGTGAACTCCGCCCCACTTGATACTGCCGGGAATGCTGTCATCCCACTGCACCGGGGATGGAACATCATCACCAACCCGTTCCCGCTGGATGTCCCCTGGTCCGCCGTGCAAACGGTGAACTCTCCGTACGCACGCGAGCCCATCTGGGGGTTCAGCGGGACCCAGGGCTTCCAGCAGTCCACCTCGCTCAAGGCGTACAAGGGATACTATTTCTACAACGTCGACAGCATTGCATCACTGCTGATCCCGTACGCGGGAACGTCTGGCGTGATGAAGCAGGCGGATACAACCACTGCGGACACAACATCTGCAGGCACATGGACCGTGAATGTCGGTGTTGATGCCGGGTCCACCACTGAGTACTCCATGCAGCTGGGCATCAGGCCCGATGCTGAAGACGGTCTGGACCGGCACGATTTCCACAAGCCGCGGGCGATCGGAGCTATGCCCGGGCTTGCATTTGTCCGGCCGGATCTGGATCCTGTCGCGCCCAGCTTCTTCACGGACATGCGTCCACGCGTTAACACTATCGCACGCTGGCCCTTCGAACTCACTGCTCCCAGGGGCAAAGAAGCCACACTGATGTTCGACGGTATCCAGCAGATCCCGGAAGAGCTGGATGTGTATCTGGTGGATGCGGCGCGGGCGCGGTATGTCAATCTGCGGGAAGAAGAAATCTATCGTGTCACTCCCGTGTCCGATCGCTCCTCGTTCACGGTGCTGGCCGGTTCTCATGATGCGGTCACCGCGGAACTCAACACGGTTGTTCCGCATGAATACTCCCTCGGGCAGAATTTCCCGAACCCGTTCAATCCCACGACCACTGTTCCTGTGGCGGTTCCGGCGACGGGAGAGGTGACGGTGACAATCTACAATGTGCTGGGTGAGGAAATCCGGACATTGCACAGCGGTGTGCTTGAACGCGGGCGTCACTGGCTGGTGTGGGACGGTCGAAACAATGCCGGGCGTGGAGTGGCGACGGGGATGTATCTCACCCGGATGGCGACGCCTGCCGGCGGAAGTTTCGTGATCAAGATGCTGATGCTCAAATAGAATATGGCCCTCCCGCTTCAGCATGAGCACATGCGTCGGGTGGGTGAAGATGGTAGAGAGCAGCCTCTTCTGACGGAGGGTGAGGCAGGAGAGGGCGACAGCGAAATGCAAGGATCGGAGGTTTCATGAGTGCTCTGGGCGGTACACGTAAGTTCCTGCACTGGACCCTCGCCGTACTGCTGCTGGTTCAGGGATGGCCGTTCGTGGCATGGGCCATACCCGCCAACGGTACGCGCGTAGAGAATGTCCGGTTTGAAAAGAGCGGCGAGCTGGTCTATATATTTTACGATCTGAATGCACCGATTGACAAAGTGCATGAAGTTCGCCTGTACCTCCGTCGTGAGAGCGAGCTGTCATTCCTTTACCGGCCGATGAACATCACCGGCGATGTCGGGACAATCGTCATCCCCGGCGTGGGACGCAGGATTGTCTGGGATATCACAAAGGAGTTCCCTGACGGACTGGCGGGCAATGACTACTATTTTGTCGTGGAGGCTGAGTTCATCGAACCGGAAGGAAAGACCCCGTGGCTCTGGATCGGGGGAGGCGCCGCACTGGTTGGGGGTGTGGTGGCATTGCTCATCTTCGGTGGTTCGGACGATGAAAAGCCGCCTCCGGTTATCACAGGGTTCCCGGATCCTCCGGGCAGACCATAAGAACCTCTTTGATCAGCTGAGAATGGCGGGCGTCACTATGAAAACAGTGGGGATGATCGGTTGTCTGATCCTTGCGAGCCTGGAAATCGGCCTGGGACAGGTGGTCTCCGGCCGCAGCGGCGTCGGCTCATTGTCGGTGACTGCGGTTGACAGCAGCGCGCTCAATAGCGGAATCAAGGCTCGCGCCGTGGCCTATGAATTTGAATTCACTGAACCATCGGGTGACAATTTCCTCGAGTCGAGGGAAACCGGCCGGCTGCGTCTGATGATCACCAATTCGGGGAAAGTCTCGCTGCGCAATGTTGTTGCGCGGATCATCCCGCTTGCCCGTCCGGCTGATGTGACGTTCAATGACTCTATTGATGTGGGGGAAATTCCTGTCGGCGCAACGCGCTACGCTATCTTCCACTTCACCGCGGCGGAGAACGTCCGCTCACAAATCCTTACCTTCCAGATAGACATCCATGATCCGCAAGGGACTATTGCGGACTCGAGGTTGTTTACCTTTCTCACACGGGCACGCCGGGGAGGGTAATCGTTATCGAAAATGATGATAGGGGGGAATGGCAGTACTGCTGATCATCGTCCTGGGGGGGATGCGATTGCCAACGATGTGAGCGCTTCTCAGGCGCGCGTTTCTTCAATCCACCTGGCAGTAACAGTGTGCATCATCTCGTCACGCTCGTTCGTGAAGCGGAAGAACATGACGACGAGTCCGCTCACCGTAAAGTATCCAACTACTGCCAGAGCGATTGCCACAGAGCCTCCTGAGTGAGGTACACACAATGTACACACTTATGACATCATATGGAACGAAAATCTCTGTCTGAGTTGGCACAACAAGTGTGCCTCAGCACGGCGAGAGCATGGATGGCGATTCTGTGGCTGTCTGAAGACTCCGGAGGAACAACACGTTGCTGCTGAGGAGAAATGCAGTGGGATTTCTACAAAGTTGACATTCTCTTGTTTTCTTTGCACTATCCATTGATGTATGCATGTTTTTTTTGCCATTGGCTGAGGGTGAGGTAAACGATGAAAACACATCAAACGCACCGGAGCTCCGGGGGGACAACACAGGAGCGGACATTCCAGGAATACCTGGCAGTCATGATGCGAGGCAAGTGGATCATTCTGATCACATTTCTGGTCGTTTTGCTGGCGACGATCCTCGTGACGAAGCTGATGGATCCCGTCTATCAGGCAACGGCAAAAGTGCTCCTGAATCCGACCGAGTTGCGAAGTTCACTCTTTCTCGACGGTGTCCGTGCGGATGGGGTCAAGAATATCGTCCAGAATGAACTGGCGATCCTGGGTTCCCGGGCCCTCGCGGATTCCGTGGCAGAACGGCTACGCCAGAAGAAGTATCTCGTCAAGGGGAGACCGGAACTGATTCCCTCCATTCTTCCCGGGAAAGACGCGATGCCAGGCGACACTACCGCCCCGCCCGAGCTTGTGTCGGGACGGGTTTCCGGGGCCGTGGAATTCGACCCTGTCAGGGATTCGGACATCATCACGATCACTGCGCGCAGCAAGAATGCCAAGGAAGCGCAGCTTCTGGCCAATACATTTGCAGAAGAATACAGGGACCGGAACATCTACATGAGCCGGGCAAAATCCCGTTCGTTCCGGGAGTTCCTCGAAGCCCAGGCTCTGGACAAACGCAAGAGTCTTGAGGAGACCGAAAACTCCCTGCAGGGCTACATGGAGAACCAGGGGATTGTCTCGTTGGATGACGAGTCCAAACAGATGATCGACCAGCTTGCCCAGCTGGAGGCTCAGCGTGACGCGACGGACATCAACCTGAAAGAGCTGGAGAACATGCTCTCCTCCTACCAGCAGCAGTTGCCGCAGCAGGAGACCAACGTGGCTCGCAGCGTGGGCGAGGCAAGCGACACATACATCAAGCAGATGCAGGATCAGCTGGCAAAGCTCGAGGTGCAGCGCGATATGACTGTTGTGCAGAATCCATCGGCCACCGGACGCGAGATCCTCAATGAACGGGTGAAAGAAATCGACCAGCAAATCGCTGCCCTGCGGCTCAAATTGCAGCGGCGGACCGACGACTATCTGCGCACCCTGACTCCCTCTCAGGGAGGCGTGGAAGATGCGGCGGGGTACCTCAAGAATGTGAAGCAGAAGATCGTCGAAGCGGAGATCAACGTACAAGGGCTACAGGCCAAGAAGAACGCGCTCAACGAAACGATCAGGGAGTATGAACGGAAGTTCGACCGGATCCCGGCCAAGAGCGTCCAGCTGGCCCGGCTCCAGCGTGCCAGGTTGAGCAACGAGAAGCTCTATCTGATGGTGGAGGAAAAATACAACGAGGCCAACATCACGGAGCAGTCGAATAGCGGGTACATCGAGATCATTGAACATGCCCCGCTCCCGGTTTCACCGTCCAGTCCGAAGACCCTCGTGAACCTCCTGCTGGGCGCGGTCATGGGGCTGTTCCTGGGCATCGTGTTTGCGTTTGTGAAGGAATATCTGGATGTCCGCGTGCAGACTCCGGAGGAGCTGAAACGGCGCGGCTTCACGCCATTCACTCCCATCATGGACATGGATCCCGAGATCCAGCGCCTGGGCCGGGGTGATAAACTGACGGCAAGGGACAAGGCCGTCGACGCGCACCTCATCACGCTTTCGTTCCCGTTCTCGTCGATTGCGGAATCCTACAGGCAAATGCGGACAAATCTGCAGTTTGCGAAGGTGGGACAGCCGCTGCGGACGCTCCTTGTGACGAGTCCGGCACCGGGTGAAGGGAAGTCGACCACCGTCTGCAATCTTGCCATTGCTTTTGCGCAGACGGGTAAGAAAGTGCTGCTGGTTGATGCCGACCTTCGCAGACCAACCCTGGATGCGAAATTTTCGCTGAAAAAGGAGCCGGGGTTGACGGAATATGTGGCCGGAAAAAAGCCGCTTTCGGCGGTCATCCAGCCCACTAAGGTGGAGAACCTTCACGCAATGTGCAGCGGCGAAATCCCGTCCAATCCGGCAGAGATCCTCGGATCCGAAGGGATGCGCGACATGATTGACACACTGACGAGGCAGTATGACATCGTGCTCTTTGACTCCTCACCCATCCTTGCGGTGACGGATCCTGCGGTGGTGTCGACCATGGTGGATGGCACACTGATTGTAGTCTCTTCCGGGAAGACGCGCTTTGAGGATCTGGATCAGGCGGCGGAGCTCCTGGAGGGGGTCGGAGGAAAGGTGACGGGGGTGGTCCTGAACAACTTCGATCCGCATCGTGCGTACGGACTGTACCGCCAGGGCGGACGTCACCGGTACTCCTACGGACAGACATACGACAGCAAGGGTCGAAACGGCGAACCGGCGACCGAAGGAAAGCAGCACCACTCTGCGGCGGGGTGATCGTACTGTGAACTAGCGGAGGAATCTCCCGATGTCGAGGCAGCGAGTGTTTGGTGTTCTTGGCGCGCTATTGTTCTGCGGCAGCGGCGTGCTGTTTGCACAGATGGAAACGAGTCTGAGTACCACCCATACCGGCGCCTCATCGGCCGCGTACTACTACATATCGAAACCCGGAGAGATCACCATGTCGGTCAACCTCTGGGGATATGTCCGGAATCCGGGACGGTACGAGGTGCCGATATCCACAGACCTCATCCAGTTGCTCTCCTACGCAGGTGGACCGTTGAGAGAGGCCGATCTGGGCTCCGTAAGGATCGCACGGGCGGTCCGACGGGAAGACGCGATTCGCACGGTGGAGTACACCGTCAATCTGGACCGGTTTGACAAACTCGATGAAAAAGCGCGTGACATCGAGCCCGGAGACACCATTTTCATCGAAGCTCCGGCGATTTCCTGGGTTGACGTGTTCAATATCATGACCACAATGGCGATCATCACTGCTGCCGTGTCGAATGCGGTTATTGCTGCGCGGGGCTTATAGAAATGCGGCGCATACAACTCCCCTGTACTGTCGCACGGCGGGGCCGGCTCCGGTGATCCGCCGGCCCCCAGGCGCGCCCCTCTTTACATATTCCACTCCGTCACCACTGTCTCTGCACCCCGAACCGGCCTGGAGTATAGGCAGATCTGCTTCTCAATGTGATTTTCCGCATCATCGATCCGCCCGGCATGTGACGCAGGATACACCTCTCGTTTGCGGCCATGTGTATAATAACAGACTCTGCGCCGGCACCCAGGGCGGACGCAGATCCGTGGCGTGGTTCCCGTTCGTACAACCGAAGACGGTCGTTGCATGAAAACGAAACTCTACCTGTTTTTGCTCATACAGGTGTTCAACTCTGTTTCAGGGATGCTGGCGACCATGATCGTCCCCAGCGCAGACCGCATCATCCGGCTCGGCGTGGTCAGCGGAGATGTTCTTATGATAGTGCTGGCATTCTCCGCGTTCTGGACACGGAAGGACTTCTACGGCGTCAAATACATGGCGCTGTTTCTGCTCGTCTCCACGCTGACATTCATCTATACGTCCGAACGCTTCGGATTCCCTGAGCACCTCAACGGCCTGCGCGAGACACTCTTTTTCTTCGCTTCCCTCGTCGTGGTCTACGATCTCTACGAGGGCTATACGCGGCCGCTGTTTGCAAAAATCCTCACGCGGTATCTGATTGTCTTTGCCCTTGTGCAAATTCCGGTTGCGTTCTTTCAATTTCTGAAATTCGGAGCCGGCGACACCGTGGCCGGAACCTACGGAACCGGCGGCGGCAGCGGCTATCTCTCTCAGCTCCTGTTCCTTATCTGTTTTTATCTGGTGGTCCGGTATGCCTCTCTGGAGGATGGGACGAACTTCCGGATCAGGCGCACGATGATGATGTTCCCCGTCCTCATTCCGTGCGCCCTGAATGAAACGAAGATCTCGTTTCTCTTGCTGGCGGGATTCCTCATTCTCCTGGTGAGTTCCCCCCGGAAGGTCTACCGCGCCATCCCTCTGCTGGTCCTGGGCTTCGGCCTGATGTATCTCCTGAACTACTACTACACACAAACCGTGGAAGATACGCGAACGATCTTCGATGAAGATTTCATCGAGAAGTACCTTCTCACGAATCCAACCGGGACCGGAGGCGACCTTCCGAGGCTGCAGCGGATTCAAATCATGTTCCACCTCATGGGGAACGATTTCGGATCGATCCTTCTGGGTATGGGATACGGCGTGCTCGGAGGGGGGAACATCATGAGCATGTCGCGCCTCGGACGCTCGCTGTATTATCTCGTGACGGGATCCCGCGTGCTGCTGTTCCGGGTCTGGATCCAGGGGGGACTGCTCGCCGTGCTCCTGGTTGCCGCGACGATGTTCTCCTATCTCCGGTCACGTGTGGAAAAAACGTTCACCCTCCGGCAGTTCTCGTGGTTCCTGGTGTTCAGCCTGCTTGTTGTCTGGGTCTACGATGAAGCTGCCTTCGATCGAGTCTTCGCCCCCATTGTTGCATTCTTCATGATGTGGATCCGCGCAGGAGGTCTTGACGGAGAAGTTGATCCGACGCTCGAACCGTCAGAGGCTACCGATGACAACGCGTGAGATGGGCCATGCACGCCTGCTGCTGATCAGTCAGGACCAGTTCGGCTATCTCACGGATTCCTTTCAGTACTGCACCTATCTCCGGAATCATTTCCAGATTACATTTGTCGGTTGGGACTACGAGCTTCCCCGCATCACGCTTGAAGGTGTCGAGTGCATGCACATATCGCGTGACGGAGGAAAACTCCGTCGGTACTACGTGTTCCTCAGGCAGGTGATGCAGATCCTGCGGCAACGGCCGGCGGAAATCGTCTATGTTGAGTATTTTCCCCTGTGTGCGCTTCTGCCTCTGTTTGGCGGAAAGCGCAGCCGGACAGTTCTGGACATCCGGACCGGATACGTGCGCAACAGCATTCTGATGCGCGTACTCTCAAACGGGTTGATGACCCTCGAAACGTTGTTTTTCAGGCATGTCATGGTGATTTCTGACAGCCTGCGGAGATTCCTCTGTATCAGCAAAAAGAAAGCCCGCATTCTGCCTCTCGGCGCTGATGAGTGTGCGTGCGAACCCAAGGAATTTTCCTCCCTCCGTCTCTTCTACGTCGGCTCCCTGGATTACCGCCATATCGACGAAACCGTGAACGGTCTGGTTCTTTTCATCCGCCGTCATCCGGAAGCACCGGTCGAGTCGTACGATATCGTGGGTTTCGGATCAGAGGAGGAAGAAGAACGTCTGCGACAGGCGATCCGCAATGTCCCTGCAGGTCCGCGTGTCGTATTCCACGGACGCAGAATGAGCACCGAATTGACCCCCTTTTTGGAACGTTCCAACGTTGGAGTTGCTTTTATTCCAGCCAAAAAGCATTATCAGTGTCAGCCCGCAACAAAAGTGTTCGAATATCTGCTTGCCGGCATGGTGGTTATAGCTACGCACACGTACGAAAATGCACGGGTGATCAACGAGACCAACGGGGTACTGACCGACGATTCCGCCCGTGGATTCTGCCATGGGCTTGAGAATCTACTTGAACGGCGCAATACATACGACAGTGCCCAAATCCGTTCCAACATAGGCGGATACGCCTGGAACCGCATTGTGGCAGAGAACTTGTTACCCTTTTTGACTGCATTACTACGAAAACCTTGAAGGAAAGCGAATGAGAATCCCCCCTGCACGCATTCATTTCTCTGAGGCGGATCGTGCCACGATCACCAGAGCAATCGACGAAGTCCTCTCCACGGGTCAGCTGACCCTCGGGAAATACGGCAAACAGCTCGAGGACGAATTCGCCCGTTTCATCGGGACGAAGTATGCCGTGGTGGTGAACAGCGGGACCAGTTCCATTCAGATCCCGATGCATATCTATGATGTGCGGGGGAAAGAAGTCCTGGTCCCGACGAATACGTTCTTCGCTACGGCGCTTGGCGTGCTTCATGCGGGCGGCATTCCGAGGTTCGTGGACTGCGATCCGGAGACGTTTTCGGTGGACATGGACAGTCTCCGGTCCCAGATCACCAACCGGACGGCCGGAGTGGTGGTCGTGCACATCGGCGGAATCGTCACGCCCCACATGGCCGATATTCAGGAGCTTTGCCGGAAGCACAACATCTTCCTGTTTGAGGATGCGGCGCATGCCCACGGGAGCTCCTACCGGGGGACGAAGGCGGGTACGTTCGGCGATTCCGCGTCGTTCTCTTTTTACCCGACCAAGATCATCACGAGCGGCGAAGGGGGCATCATCGTCACCAATTCCGACAAGATGAACGAGGAGTCACGGCTCTATCGTGACCAGGGAAAAGCGACGTTCACGGCGAACATACACAATAAGCTGGGATACAACTGGCGCATGAGCGAGCCCCACGCCATCATCGGACTTCAGCATTTCCGGCATCTCCCGGAGTTCATCGAAGAACGGAACCGGCTGGCCAGGGTTTATGATCGCACACTCAAGGGCGTCCAGGGCGTCAAGCCCCTCCGGCTTGCGGAAGGGAGCGTTTCGAATTACTACAAGTATATCGCCATGCTGGATGAGCGCATCGATCGGGCGAAACTCAAGAAGGTCATGCGCGAGAAGTACGATGTCGGTCTGAGCGGGGAAGTGTATGAGCTGCCCGTGCATCTGCAGCCGTATTTTGAAGGGAAATACAAACGGGGCGATCTGCCCAAGGCGGAGTACCTCTGTGCCCACCACATCTGTCTCCCGCTCTATGCGACAATGACCGATGCTGATGCGGAATATGCCGCCGCGAGTCTGCGCGACGCAATTGCTCTTGTCTGAACCTGAGATTGAGGAAAGGAAAACCATGAAGGTCATCATTACTGGCGGATCGGGGTTCATCGGGTCGCATGTCGTTGATGAGGTGATGGCGCTCGGACACGAGGTCACCATCTATGATCTGGAGGCGCCACATTACGGACAACAGTGCGCCTATGTGCGGGGCGACACGAGGGACATTGACAGGATGGTCCAGTCAGCCAGGGGGGCGGAGATTATCTACAACATCGCCGCAGAAGCCAATGTCAACAGGTTCTATGAAAGCCCGGTCTTTTCGAATGACATCACGGCGCAGGCCACACTCTGTGTGCTCGAGGCGGCACGGCGCGTGGGGAACGTGCGTGTGATCCTGGCCTCCACAGAATGGATCTATGGATCGCTGGCTGCCGCGGGCGATGAGCAGATCACCGAGGAAACACCGTACGCGGTAAGCCCGGATCATCTGTATACGTCATCCAAAATCGCCGCGGAACTGTTCTGCAAGAACTATCACCACCTGTACAACGTGCCCTATACAATCATGCGGTTCGGGATCCCGTTCGGAGAACGGGCGCGCCCGGAGACCGTGACGCCGATTTTTATACGCAAACTGCTGAAGAACGAAACCATTACAATCCATGGCGACGGGAGCCAGACCCGGCAGTTCATCTATGTCAGGGACCTTGCCCGCGGCAATGCGGCATGCATCCAGCCGGCGGCGACGAACGAGATCTTCAACATCAACGGGCGTGAGCAGATCAGCGTCGTGCAGATCGTCAGGACGCTCGAGAGCATTCTCGGGAAGAAGGCCAACGTGACATTCGTGGACGACCGGAAGGGGAATTTCAAGGGACGGTTCATCTCCTCGGAAAAGGCAAAGCATCTGCTCGGCTGGGAAACGCGTCTCGGATATCGGGAAGCCATGGAACACTATGTCGCGTGGTATCTGAAGAATATGGTCAAAGGATAGATCATGAAGCATGCACTGCCGCTCATAGAACGCCACACATCGATCAAAGAGACGATCCAGAAGATCGAGCGGACCCCGTTTGCCACGGGGTTCCTCATCAATGAACAGGGGGTGTATCTCGGCGGGATATTCCTGAGTGATTTGCGCCGGCTGCTCATCAGCGGCGTCAATGCCGAGGCGGAAGTGGGGGCGTATCCTGTCAAGTACACGTACCGCCTCGAGGAGCCTTCGCTGCGCGACCGTGCACGCGTTGACGCGTTGCTTGCGGACCTGCGTCTGCACGGCGTGAACTACGTCCCCGTGGTGACGTCCATCGGTGAAATCCAGGACATCCTGTCGGCCGACGATCTGACCTCGGCCCGGCCGTCAGAGCTGCCGGCGGGACAGCGGGAGCGTGAAAAACGAGTCCTGGTTGTCGGCGGGGCGGGGTACCTTGGCAGCATCCTGACCAGGAAGCTCCTGGCGCGCGGCTATCAGGTGCGAATCCTGGACAGCTTCATCTACGGGCGCAAGTCAGTGGAAGAGCTCACGGGCAATGAACGGTGCGAGATCGTTGAAGGAGATCTCCGCAACATCCATACATGCGTGAGTGCACTTGAAGGCGTCAATGCTGTGATCCTGCTTGCGGCAATCGTGGGCGATCCGGCGTCCAAAGTGCGGCCCACGGAGACGATCGAGACCAACGTCCTGGCCGCTCAGGCGCTCGCCTCCGCCGCCAAGCTCCAGCATATCAGCCGGTTCGTGTACGCCTCCACCTGCAGCGTGTATGGCGTGGGCGCAGACCTGCTGGATGAACAGTCATCCCTGAATCCGGTGTCGCTGTACGCGCGGACCAAGATCGCCTCGGAGGACATCATCCTGAAGATGGGCGACGCATATTTTGCACCGACGATTCTCCGGATGGGAACGCTGTATGGCTACTCCCCCAGGATGCGGTTTGATCTGGTGGTGAACACGATGTCCATGAAGTCATTCACGGACAAGAAGATACAGGTCTATGGCGGCAAACAGTGGCGTCCCCTGCTGCATGTCGAGGATGCTGCGGATGTGTACATCCGCTGTGTTGAAGCGGACTTGAAAAACGTGGGGAACCAGGTCTTCAACGTGGGGTCCAACGAGCAGAACTATCAGATCGAGGAGATCGCCGAACGGGTATCCACAACACTGGGAGGCATCCCGATTCAGCGCGACGATACCAGCCTTGATGCCCGGGACTACCGTGTTTCGTTTGCAAAGGTGCATGATACGCTGGGATTCTCGCCGCAGGCGACGGTGGAACAAGCGGCAGAAACCATCTTCGGGCGGCTGTCGGACGGGACGATTCGCAATCCGGCGCAGCGGATCTACTACAATCACTACTTCGACGCGACGGAAGAATAGCGGCGTCACAGAACCAGCGCAGCGGAACGGCGAATGGCTTCTCCGATACTCAAGCAGGCACGCGATATGGCTCGCGCCACCCGGCGCATACTCCGGCTGAGCCCTATGTGTGCGGTCATCCGGGAGGTGCGCAGGCGGGGCGTTGCAGTCGAGCAGTGCGACGCGCTGGAATGCTTCGCGTTCACCGGTGCAATGCACACGCTTGACTATGCACGCGTTGTGCGGAATCTGGAAGTCTGGGAGATCAATCCAGCGCACGAATCGCTCCTCCGGAAGAATCTTCCGGGGGCGGAAGTCCGGATCACCGATACATACGATGAATTGGCGCGCTGCACACGACGCTTCGATATGATCGTCGTTGATAATTCACCGGCACATGGCCCGCACGTGGAACACTTCGACCTCTTTCCAGGCGTGTTCCGGCTGATGCAGGATTCGTGTGTGATGGTGCTGGATGTGATTCCGTCCATGAATGCGAGCGTCCGCAGGCAATACCCGGAAATGTTCCGTGACCAGGTGCTGCGCACGCGAGCGGAGTTTTATGGCGTTGCCGACCCGCGCGAGCTCTCGGAAGACGTTCTCGTAGCGCCGTATGCAGCATGTGCCCGGCGCCAGGGGTACGAACTCCGGTGGCATTTCGTGCGGAAGCGCAATCCGATACTGACGTATCTCGTGTTGGGTGTTGTCCGGGGGCGTGTATGAGAACGATGCCGTGGTCTTCACCGATTGATGACTGCACAAACAGCGCAGGATAAACGATGCGAATCCTGTTCCTGGTCTCGTGCGTCACCGATCATGACGAGAAGTTTGTCCGCAACCTCTCGGCCGCGGGCCATGAAACGCGGATCTTTTCGTTTCACTGGCGCCAGGTGGATCCGCAGCTTGCATCCCTGCCGCACATCTCTCTCGACGCCGTGCCCCTGCGCGTTCTCCCGCGCATCCAGCGCTTCCTTCCGGTGCACCTGATTCCGCGCCTGCGCGCATGCATCCGGGAATTCCGCCCTGATCTGATCCACTCCGGCAATACTTGGAATGAGTCGTTCCTGGCGGCGCTCTCTGGCTTTCACCCGCTCCTCGTTATGCCGTATGGCTCCGATGTCCTTCTGGATACCCAGCGGAATCCCTGGTTCGCTTACGCCAACCGGAAAGTCTTCCGGGCAGCGGACTGGGTGACCGTCGATGCGGAACATGTCAAACGGAAGGTGATCAGGGATTTCTCCTATCCAGCCGACCGGATCACGATCATTCCCTGGGGCATTGATGT
>Ga0316605_10000363_pt1 | contig 34919 bp, 35 predicted proteins | sample OWC_soil_day20_n_FD_207666 | JGI IMG/M metagenome (GOLD analysis project Ga0316605, IMG submission 207666) | Wetland soil microbial communities from Old Woman Creek delta, Ohio, United States - OWC_soil_day20_noCT | ecosystem: Environmental > Terrestrial > Soil > Wetlands | place: USA: Ohio...
TCTCCGCCAGTTCCAGCGCCTGGGCATTCTTAATCAGCACACCGGCCCGGGCGCCCTGCCCCGTGCCGACCATGATGGCAGTCGGCGTCGCCAGGCCGAGGGCGCAGGGGCAGGCGATCACCAGCACCGCCACCATGTTCACCATTGCATAGGTGAAGTCGCCGTAGGACCACATCCAGCCGGCAAAGGTAAGCAGGGCAACAGCGACCACGACAGGAACGAAAATCGCCGACACCCTGTCGGCCAGCCGCTGCACTGGCGCTTTGGAACCCTGGGCCTGCTCCACCAGGCGGATAATGCCGGCCAGCAGCGTATGGCTACCAACGCCGGTGGCGCGGCAGCGTAGCAGGCCGTCGCCGTTGGTGGTGGCAGCGAACACCGGGTCCCCGGGCCCCTTCGCCACCGGCAGGCTCTCACCCGTCAGCATCGCCTCGTTGGCGCTGGAGTTCCCCGCCATCACCTCACCATCCACGGGCACGGCCTCACCGGGACGAACGACCACCATGTCACCCGGGATCAAGCTTGCCACCGGCAGTTCCACCAGTTGGCCGTCACGCTCCACGTGCGCCGTCTGGGGCTGGAGTTTCATCAGCGACTCAATCGCCGCCGACGTCTTGGCCTTGGCCCGCGCCTCCAGAATCTTGCCCATCAGCACCAGGGTGATGACCGTGGCTGAGGCCTCGTAATAGACATGCAGGTGGGTCCAGTCGAGCAGCCAGATTGTGGTGCTGTAGGCCCAGGCGACGCTGGTGCCGAGCGCCACCAGCACATCCATGTTGCCGCTGCCGCCGCGCACGGCGTTCCAGCCGCCGACGTAGAAGCGCCAGCCGATCCAGAACTGCACTGGCGTCGCCAGCAGAAACTGGAACCAGCGCGGGATGATGTCCTCGGTATGGCATTCGGCGCCGAGCGCGAAGCCGCCGTCGAACATCGCCGGCATCTGGGCCAGCAACGGCGCGGTCAACAACAGTGCAATCCAGAAGCGCTTGAGTTCGGCGCGGTAGGCCGCCTGCTTGCGAGCCTTCTCCTCGCCGCGCGTATCCGCGGTCGACAAGGTGGCGGTGAAGCCGGTCTTGACGATGGTGGCGACCAGCCGGTCCACGTCCGCTTGTGCCGGATCGAAGCGGATATGGGCGCGCTCGGCCGGCAGGTTCACCACCGCCTCAACGCCGGCCAGCTTGTTGAGCTGGCGTTCGATGCGCGCCGAACAGGCAGCGCAGGTCATGCCGCCGATGGCGAGTTCCACCACTTCCTGCCCGGCTGGCGCGATAGTCATGTCGGTTCGATCTATTCGAAGTTGATCGGCTCGGGCTTCTCAGTGGGCCGATTCTCGTTGTTCCAGGCCTCGAAGCCGCCGGCCATGGAAATCAGATTGGTGTAGCCGATCTTCTGCAACTGCACGGTGGACAAAGCGGCACGGCCACTGGTACGGCAGTAGATAAGGAAAGCGCCATCCTTGTTGGCGCACTCGGGCACCATGCCGATCTTGAATTCCAGTACGCCACGCGGGATGTTGATCGCGCCCGGCAGGTGACCAGCGGCGAATTCGTCGTATTCACGCACGTCGATGATGGTGCGCTTACCGAGCAGGGAGAGGGCGTCGGCAGTGGAAACTTCCTTGATCTGGGACTTGGCTTCGACAACCAGGTCGTGGGGGGTGACAGCCATGGGGACTCCTGATGGAAATATTTGAAAACACTGATTATCCCCAGTCGACTCCCTGGCCGCAACGGGGTTATTGCAGGATCAGGTAACCCAGACCGACTATCCCGAAGCCGAGCACGAGCAGGCCGGAGATCACCCGGGTGGCCCGTGCCTGGGCAAAGCCACGGAACCGGGCGAGAAGAACTCCCGCCAGCAGCAAATTGGGCAGGGTGCCGAGGCCGAAGGCCAGCATCGCCAGCCCGCCCCTCAGGGCAGAACCGGAAGCGAGGGCGTTGATGAGGGCACTGTAAACCAGCCCGCAGGGCAACCAGCCCCAAAGCAGCCCCAGCGGCAGCGCCTGAGCCGGACCGCGCACCGGCAGGAAACGTCGCGTCGCCGGCTGAATGCGACGCCAGAGGCCCTGCCCAGCTTTTTCCACCGGCGCCAGCAGCCCGGTGAAACCGATCAGATACAGCCCCAGAGCGACAAGCATCAGGTTGGCCAACAGATAGAGGCCCTGGCGCATCGGCATCAGGTCACCCATCAGCAGGCCCAAGCCGCCGAGAGCGCCAACCAGGGCGCCGGCGACGACATAGCTGAGAATTCGCCCGGCGTTATAGGCCAGATGCACCGACCAGCCGGCGCCGCCCGGAACCTGCATCGCCAGGGCGCCGACGATGCCGCCGCACATGCCGACGCAGTGACCGCCGCCCAGCAGGCCAACGAGGAACAGGGCAATAAGGGAGGAATCGACCATCACGGACGCAGAGCGCGGGCAGGAGTGCCGGCGCGGTTCAAATGACTTTCGAGTAGCGAACCCGCTCGCGATCGGTTCTCAGATAACGGTCGAAGGCCATGGCGATGACACGCACCAGCATCCGCCCCTTGGGCAGAACGCTGATCCATTGGTCGCTGATGCTGAGCAGCCCGGCCTGCTCCATCTCGCTCAGGCTTTCCAGCTCTGGCGCGAAATAGGACTTGAAGTCGATCAGGTGGGCGATTTCGATGGACTCGATGGATAACTCGAAATGGCACATCAGGGCCTGGATGATGGAACGCCGCAGCAGGTCGTCGGCACTGAGTTCCAAGCCACGCATGATGGGAAGCTGGCCACGGTCGAGAATGTCGTAATACTCGTCGAGGGTACGCACGTTCTGGCAATAGGTCGGCCCCACCTTGCCGATGGACGAGACGCCAAAGGCCATCAGATCGGCCTCGGCATGGGTCGAGTAACCCTGGAAATTGCGGTGCAGCCGGCCCTGACGCTGGGCGATGGAAAGCTCGTCGTCCGGCTTGGCGAAGTGGTCCATGCCAATGAACACATACCCGGCATCGGTAAGGCGGCGAATCGCCAGTTGCAGAATTTGCAGCTTGGCGTCGGGACTGGGCAGTTCGGATTCGAGAATCCGCCGCTGGGGCTTAGCCAAATTCGGCAAGTGGGCGTAGTTATAGATGGAGAGCCGATCCGGCGACAGCTTCAGCACTTCGTCGAGAGTGTGATTGAAGCTGATGACGTTCTGCTTCGGCAGGCCGTAGATCAGGTCCACCGATACCGATTTGAAGCCGAATTCCCGTGCGGCGTCGATCACGATGCGGGTTTCATCCAGGCTCTGGATGCGATTGACCGCCTGCTGCACCTCAAGCTGGAAATCCTGGACGCCGACGCTCATGCGGTTGAAACCGAGTTCGGCGAGAACCTTTACCGTCTCGCGATCCACCTTGCGCGGGTCCACCTCGATCGAATACTCCCCGTTCGGCAACAGCTTGAAATGGGTATTGATGAGATCCATCAAGCGCCGCATTTCGTCGTTGGAGAGAAAAGTCGGCGTACCGCCGCCCCAATGGAGCTGGACGACATCATGAGTACCATCGAGCGCCGCCGCCTGCATCGCCAGTTCTTTGCCCAAGTACTTGATGTACTTGGCAGAACGACCATGATCTTTAGTAATAATCTTGTTGCAGGCGCAGTAGTAACAGATGGTGTTACAGAACGGGATATGGACGTATAATGACAGCGGTCGACTGAAGCCACCGACCGTGCGACGTCCTAGCCAAAGCTTGTAGGCTTCAGCACCAAATGCTTCGACAAAGCGGTCCGCCGTCGGATACGACGTGTAACGAGGGCCACTGATGTCAAAGCGACGTATTATTTCCGGGTCAAATACCAGTTCCTGGAAATTGCCCTGTGAGTTGATTGTCATCCGACTGATGAATTACGAAAACGGGATCAGATTCCGCTAATTACGGAGTGCGCAGGATGCCGGAACAAGGGAGAGTCTACGTTGACACAGATCAAACGACAGCCTGAGCCGTGCGCCATGAGCCTCCAAGAGGCCTATCCGGGCCTGCCCCATCACAACGACACCGTCATCCCGATCACCATTGGCGCCCTTAAGGCCGCCTGTTCCCAGTGCAATCTGCGCGAACTTTGCCTGCCTTACGGCCTCAACGAGGACGAGATCCAGAAGCTGGAATCCCTGGTTGGCGCCCGGCGCAAGATCAAGCGCGGCACCCATCTTTACCGTGCCGGCGACAATTTCGAGGCCATTTACGCCGTCAAGGCAGGCTTTTTCAAGACCGACGTGCTGCTGGAAGATGGCCGGGACCAGGTCACCGGTTTCCAGATGGCGGGCGAAATCCTCGGCATGGACGGCATTGGCACCGAGGCCCACAACTGCAACGCCGTTGCCCTCGAAGACAGCGAAGTCTGCGTCATTCCCTTCACCCAGCTGGAGCACCTTTCCAGCGAGGTGCGCACCCTGCAACACCATTTCCACAAGGTCATGAGCCGGGAAATCGTCCGTGACCAGGGCGTCATGATGCTGCTCGGCACCATGCGCGCCGAGGAACGGCTGGCGGCCTTCCTGCTCAACCTGTCCCAGCGTTTCACCGCCCGTGGCTATTCCCCCCAGGAGTTCCACCTGCGCATGACGCGGGAGGAGATCGGTTCCTACCTGGGCTTGAAGTTGGAAACCGTGAGCCGGGCCTTCTCGCGCTTTCAGGACGAAGGCTTCATCAGTGTCCAGCAGAAGCACATCCGCATCCTCGACGTGGTGGGCCTCAAGCAGTTGCTCAAGCACCCCCAGCACCGATAAGGGCCAGGGCGCCCCAAGGGCTTCGGGTCAGCGCCACCGATACCACGTAGAAATAGGCGGCCATTGCCGCGACGACAGCCCACCCTCGCTGTCGACGGGTGCGCCCACGTTTGAGCGCCACCGAACCCAGCATGATGTAGGCAATCAGGCCCGCCACCTTGGCCGTCAGCCAGTCATCCCGCAGCGGATACTGGCCAAGATGCAGGGCGAGGGCAATCGCCGCCGCCAGCAGCAGGCTGTCGTTCACGTGAGGCAGAATCTTCATCCAGCGCCGTTGTAGCAGCGGGGACTCCACCCACATCAACACGCTGCGCAGCAGAAAACCGGCGCCGCTAAGGACAACGCAGGTCACGTGAAGATGCTTGAGCAGCGGGTAGAAACTCATCCGGGCAAGCCATCCTCACGGGGTTTCCATAGTGCCGGCCCATAGTGCCAGGCCCAAATGGCGAAGGCGCCGAGCCAGACCAAGGCCGCCAGCAGGGACAGCAGGCCGCCGCCCGGCACGAGTTCGGCGCTGACCCGCAATACGGCAGCGACTTGAATCGCCCAGAAAGTTCGCCACATGATGCCATCGGCGACGATCGGGCGCCCCGAGTGACCAAGGGTGACGCGGGACCCCATGGCCACCATGAGGGAGGCAAAGCAGCCCAGCGTCAGGGCATGCAGCGGTGCCAGCCCGAGGGAGCCAAGGCCAAGCCAGAACATCATGCTGCTCACGGCCGACAGCAGCAAGGCCAGAGGCAACCAGGCAAAGGCGATATGCAACACCGACAGCATGCGATTGACAAAGCTGGCGCGGAACCCCCACACCGCAACCAGCCAGGCGGCCACCAGGGCCGAGGGCAAGTCCGCCAGCCACAAGAATTGATCCATGCCCGCCATGGCGAGGGCGGCATGGGCGGTACTGCCAGCCAATACGGCCCAAAGCGTCCAGCGCGGACGAATCACCCGATAGTTGGGAATCGACGAACTGGAGAAGAAGGGCAGCATGCGATGGCAAACGGTGAAAAACACCGGCAGCAGAAAGCCCCAGACGCCAAGAGTCAGCGATGCCGAACCCAACCACGGCGATGTGCCGACAGCGAAAGCCAGCATCGCAGCCAGGCTGACAGCCCCCAAGGCGACGGCCACGGTGACCGCCAGCACATGGCCGCGATCGGGATTTTGATGGCGCACCAGTTGCACCAGACCCGCCACCCCAACCAGCCAGCCGCCCAGAAGCAGCACCAGACCCGGAATTAACAGGATATCGGCGACGAGACCGGCGTAGATCAGCAGCCAACCGCAGGCCATGAGTATTGCCGTCGGCAGATAGATACCCGGCCGCACCTCCGGCGCCCCCTGCCAGCGAGGTCCCGCCGTCATGATGAAACCGAAAATCAGAAACACGAATACGCCATGAATCATCAACAAGCCATGCCACCAGCTTGGCGGCAGAGGCCAGGACTGCGCTGCCCACAGCCCCAGGCGGGCAGCCAGCTCATAGCCCCACAGCAGCATGACGAGAAGGGCCTGCAAGACGCCAAAGGCGAACAACGGGCGGTGGGGTGCGGCGAAGAGCATGGGGCGAGTCATGACGGTAGTTAAAGCATGTTATGTTTGAGCAACAGAGGAGAAGCCATGACGGTTCAGGAAAAAAGTGCGCGCATCGACATTCCCGGCATTCTTTCCCGGGTTTCCCTGTTCACTGAACTTTCCTCCGACCAGTTGACCAATATCGCGGCCAACACGCGCGAGAAGCGTCTTGCCAAGGGCGAGATGCTGTTCCAGAAGGGCGATCCGGCGAAGGGCTTTTATGTGGTCGTCTTTGGCCAGGTCAAGCTTGCCTTTCCGTCGTCCCAAGGCAACGAAAAAGTGGTGGATATCGTCGGGCCGCGCCAGAGCTTTGGCGAAGCGCTGATGTTCATGGACAAGAGCTATCCCCTGTTCGCCGAAGCCCTTACCGACACGCTGTTGCTGCATGTGGGCAGCGCCGCGCTTTTCGACGCCCTGAGTAAGGACGCCTCCCTGGTGCGCCACATGCTCGCCGGCCTGTCGCAGCGGCTCCACGCTCTGGTCAATGACGTCGAATCCTATTGCCTGTATTCGAGCATCCAGCGCGTGATCGGCTACCTGCTGCAACAATGTCCCCAGGAGGGCGAAGGCAGCGGTTCCGTGGCGGTTTCCCTGCCGGTCTCGAAACAGGTCATCGCCTCCCGTCTCAACCTGACACCGGAAACCCTGTCGCGGATTTTTCACGACCTTTCCGCCGCCGGATTGATTGCCGTCCAGGGCAAGCAGATCACGATCCATGACCTGGAGAAGCTGAAAGCATATGGTCTTTGAAGTGGACGTAGTTGCGCACGGCAACCATCAGATTCCACCCCAGCCAGGCACTTGATAGGGCCAGCAGAGCGCCGGCGGGACGCGCCAGCAACGGCAACCAGACGGCGCCCAACAGGGTCGCAACGCTGGCGAAGTGCGCCCACATCTGACCCGCCATCAGACGCTCCGGAATGATTTTTTTCATGTTGGGCGGCAACACCGTGCTGCTGCCCAGACGCTGCAAATGCAGCCAAACGATGAAAGGCATGATCTTGTAGAGCATGCCGGTAATAACGGAGAGAAACACGCCGGGAATCACCAGCACCCCGACCCAGACCGGAAAGCGCGTTGCCAATCCGATTTCCGGCACCAGGATACCGAGAACAACTGACACGGCTACGGCAAGCAACGCCGCCATCGCCAGCAGAAACAGGCGATGGGTGCAATCCGGAATCTTGCGCCGCCGCTGCCGCTGCAAATTCAGCGTAATCAGGGCATGGATGGCGGCGACCAGCATGCCGGCTGCCAAAGTGACTTGCTGCCAGGCAGGTGTGACGCCGTTCAGTTGTGCCGACCAGACCAGAAGCAGGCCAACCAGGGACAGGGGCAGAAGTTTGCTCAGACGCGGCGGATAGGCCGGCGTCAGTTGAAACATCGGCACCACGTAGTAGGAAACGCCAGCCAGCAGCATCAGCCCCCAACCGCCGAGTCCCCAGGCGGCATGAACGTTGGCCATTTCGATCAGCGGCCAGGAGCGTCCTCGCCCCAGGCCGTAGGCCAGCCCGAAGCCGAGTGCGGCAGTCACCGCCAGGCCGAGAATAGCGAGACGCAGGGCACTCACCGTAGCGCCGCTGGCGGGCGTCTTCCACATCGCCCAGCCGGTGGCTGCCACAACGATGACAACGCCAAGCAGCGCAGTATGGGCGGCAGCCAGAAACAGGCGGTTACCAGCCCCGAGAAAGGCCGCCACCAGCAGCAGGGCGCCGAGGGCGAGCAGCGGATGGGTGATCCCGGCGATCCAGCGCGGACGCCAGATGTTGCCGCCCGTGGCCACCGGAATGAACTGGAACAGGGCGCCCGTCATGGCTTGCAGCATGAAGCCCGCCACCAGAAGATGGGTCAGCCCCAGGGCTTCAGGGGTCCAGCGTGACGCCAGTACCTGGGGGCCTTCCCACAGCAGCAGCAGGCCCGCCAGGACGCCGAACCAGGGCGCGGTGAGGAAGAAGCGAAACGGCACCGACATCGGCGGCGCCTGCTCGAAGGACAGATTGGGGTGCATAAAGCCAGCTAACGCTCGTGGCGGCGATAGCCACTCTCTGATGATGAAACACGCGAAAGACGGCATAAAGACCCGCCCCCTCCCATCCTCCCCCTCGCGGGGGAGGCTATCGCTTGGCTCGCTGCGCTCGATGTATTACCCGGCGCTCGCTTTTGCTGTTTCACGTTACGCCGCCTTGCGGATATGAATCTCGAAACTTCCGTCAGGCTGGGCGATTTCTTCCCAGAGAAAGCCATTGCGGCGCAACGCCTGATAGAGCGGATGGGGCTGGCAATACAACAGCAGAATCAGTTCATCCCCGTCAGGCAACACATCGAGAGCCGTCAAGGCGAGTTCCAGCGGCTCGGGAGGTTGCAATTCCCTGCCGTCAATCACCCGCGCCGCGCTCACGCCGCCTCCAGCCGCTCCCGCAGGGCCGCTTCGACATTGATCGACTGGCCTTGCAGGGCACGATCACACATGGGGTAGAGGATGTTCTCCTCCTTCATGTTGTGTTGCTGCATCAGAATCAGCAGGGTTTCCGCTTCGCCGCTGAAGGCAGCCGCATCCTTGCGTCCGAGGGCGGCAGCCATCTCGGCCAGCAACTCGCGCATCTGGGCATGCTCGAAACGCATCATCTGCGTTGGTCCGCCCGCCGAGCCGGTGGATGCCTCGAAGGCAGGAAACAGGCACTGTTCCTCGGTCGCAAAATGCGCGTCCAGTTCATTGCGAAAGTGACTGAAGCTCTCCGCACAGGCAGTCCAGTTCCCGGCGTGGGCCTGTTCTTCAGCCAGGGCAAAGAGTTCGTCGCAGTGCTTGTGATGGTCGGCGAGGGGAAGAGTCAGTCGGGTCATGGCGATGGGCGAAAGAAAACGAAGACGGGCGTAGTCTCACGACTCCCGCCTCTCGCCGCCTTGACCGGAATCAAGTACCGAGACTACCTACCTCAAGATGAGAGAACCAGTCGATGAAGCGCCCCACGTCGGCGCCACGATAGATGGCACCATGCTGGGGGCAGAGCATCTGGATGTCGAGGCGCGAAACCCGTGCACACCAATCACGTTTGGCCCGGTCGGATCCCATCCAGCGCTTGTGGAACCCTTCGGCGTGGCGAATGTGGCGATCGAAGTCTTCCACGAACAGACCGCTCTCGGTCGGCGGCAGCAGCGCCGCACCGACGTCGCCGGAAAAGAGGATTTTCGCCTTCGGATCGTAGAGGTGGAAATTTCCCGAGGAGTGCAGGTAGTGAGCCGGGATGGCCTGCAACCGCACACCGCCAAGCTGAATATCCATGCCCTGATCGGGAATCGGGATAAAGGTGTCCTTGTTGCCGCCGAAATGGGGCACGAAGCTCGTCCAAAGCCAGCTGATGTAGCACTTGAGCTCGGGGTTGAACTCCAGCCACATGGAGAGCGAGGAAGCAATGTCCGGGTCCTGATGGGAGGCGAACACGCGATCGATCTTGCGCGGATCAAACTGGGCACTGACGGCGGAAAACACAGCCGGGAAAATTTCGCTGCCGCCCGGATCGAGCAATAGAGCTTCATCACCCACGGTTACGAGGTACTCATTGGTGTCGATCAGGTAGTCGGGGCGACTCGGGTCGCGCACGATGGCGTACCACTTGTGACTGCCTTCCTCGAAAATAACTTCCGTCTTTTTCATTTCAGCCGCTTCCTCTCGATCAACGCCGCGCCAGGTTTTCCAAGGAGCGCTGGATTTCCGCAATGGTTTGCTCAAAGTCGCTGGAGACCTGCATCAGCGCAGTATTGAAGCCACCGCCATAAGCGGCCTCGATTTTCGCCGAACGCGCCAACACGCTTCCCAATTCCACAAGTTGCGTGGTGTCGGCGAGCATCTGCCGCAGGCGCCGGTCCAGGGCATTGACCCGGGCCTGACGGGCATCGGCCTCCCGGTCCGCCAGGCGGCGGCGCAAGTGGTCATCAAGGATGGCCCGACCCGGCCCCTGGCTTTCGCGTCGGGCGCGTTCAAGAATGCGCAAAACGCGGGATTCCTTGACCACTTCAGTCACGGTAGACGCACTGCTGTAGATGGCCTCCCGCAGCGCGCCCATCTGCCGTTGCAGGTCGGTGGCAAAACGGCGCAACTCGTTGGACAGGACGCCAAAACCCAGGGCCGACTGGCCGGCACGCTTCGCCAGAAAAATTGCGTTCATGGCCATCAGATTGATCTTGAATGCCGTGGCCACAATGCTCTTGATTTCTTCGTTGATGCGCACGATGCGGCGTAACTCGCGCCCGGCATCGCGTCCCGTATCTTGATATCCCCCTGCCACCGCCAAAGCCGTCGCCATCGCGACCCCTCCCGTTGAGTCAAGAAAGCCGAGCCGTCGGTCCGTTCAATCAACGCTGAACGCAGCCGCCCTCGGCCGGCCATCCAATAAGTCGCAGCTTAGCAGGCAATCCAAAACCGGGGTGCATTTCCCCTTGCCATCCTTCGCTGCCGCAGCCTAGGCTACTCTTCCAGGACGTAGGACCCCGGTGCATCCCCCAAGGCGGGATAGGCCTTGCTGGCCGCCGGAGGCGCCACCAGCTTGCCGGATTGGGGCTTGAGCCAAGCCATCCAGTCTTCCCACCAGCTCCCCTGATGATGTTCGCTGTGGTCGCGCCAAAGATCGGCGGTTTCATGCCGTTCTGCCCCGGAAACCCAGTATTCCCGCTTCGGCGGATTCACCACGGGATTGATGATGCCCAGGATGTGACCGGAACTGGAGAGAACAAAGCGCTTCTCTCCGGAGGCAAAGTTGCAAAGTCGGAAAGTTTGCTTCCAGGGTGCGATGTGATCGTCTTCTGCCGACACCACATAGATGGGTTGGTGAATCTGCTCCAGATCAATCTTCTCGCCTGCAAGCTCAAGCGCATCCTTCTTGATGAGTTCGTTGTCCAGGTAGAGGTGGCGCAGATACCACTGGTGCATGGCCGCCGGCATACGGGTGGTGTCCATGTTCCAGAACAGCACATCGAAGGGCGGCGGCGTTTCGCCGTAGAGATAGCCGTGGACGGCGTAATGCCAGATCAGGCTGTTGGAGCGCAGCAAGCGGAATGCGGAGGCCATTTCCTTGCCGTCCAGATAGCCCTTCTCCGCCATCGACTTGCAAAGATACTTGTAGCTTCCTTCGTCGAGAAAGACTTCGATGTCGCCCGGCTTGTGGTAATCGACCAAGGTGGTAAAGAAGGTGGCAGAAGCGGCCGGCATGGCCGACGCGGGGTAGTGACGGTTGGCCCAGGCCATCCAGGTGGCCAGCGCGGCGCCACCGATGCAGTAGCCGGCCATATGCACCTTCTTCGCTTTGGTAATGCCACGAGCCACCTCGACGATCTTGCCTATCCCTTCCGTCAGGTAACTGTCGAAGCCGACATCGCGCATTTCTCCCGTGGGATTCTTCCAACTCGTGATGAATACCGAGTAGCCCTGATCGGTGAGAAACTTCACCATGCTCTTCTTCGGCGTCAGATCAAGGATGTAGAACTTGTTGATCCATGGCGTCACGATGACGATGGGAGTCTCGTAAACCTTCTCGGTCGTCGGCGTGTAGTGAATGACTTCAAGGAGCTGGTTGCGGAACACCACCTTACCCGGCGTCGTCGCCAGAGTCTTGCCGACAGTGAAATCGTTCTTGCCGGTCATCTGCACATTGCCAGCCTTGAGGTCCTCAAGAAAGATTTCCATGCCCTTCTTGAGGCTCTCGCCGTTGCTTTCCATCGCCTTGCGCAAGGCCACCGGATTGGACAGCAGGAAATTGGTGGGCGCCATGGCGTTAAGCCACTTTCGCCACCAGAACGCGGCGCGGCGACGCTCCTTGCTGGAAAGGCCCGGCGTGTCGTAAAGCATGTCCTGGATATGGTGGGTAAACATCAGATACCACTCTTTGGCGATATCCCAACTTGCCGAATCGGTCCACACCGGGTCGCTAAAGCGGTTGTCGTCCGGGTTAGGCTTCTCCACATCGGTACTCGGCGCACCGACCGCCCTGGCCCAGGAATGCCACTGCAACGCCATCAGGCGCTGGGAGAGCTTGGACATTTCCTCCGCCAACTCCTGGGGATGGGAGAGCCATGCCAGTTGCGCATGCATCAATGGCGTAGTCATGCCTATCGGGTCAAGATTCGACTCCACAGCATCATGTACCGCCTTCCAGGTTTCATGGGGCAGCATGGGGGATTTATTGAGCTTGTTGAAGTCCATGATAGGGACACTCCGCTGTTGAACTCGGGCCGCTACGTTATCCGTCAGCTATTTCCTTATTGTGGCATGGGCGCCCAGAAGCGCCAGTCCGTTACGCTCAGACTCCGATCGGATCCTTGATGACTCAGGAAACATCAGCCATACATCCGACCAACATTGAACAACTCATGGGTTATGATTCATGCAATCGCGATCATTAGTCTTGACCTGTATCAAGCGACCGGCCCCCTATAATGAAAGCGTGATTCATTCACCACACACCTTGTGGAGGAGCACCATGTTCAAGCATCTTCTCGTACCCACTGACGGTTCCAACTTATCCACTGAAACGGTGCGTCGTGCGGTTAGCTTCGCCCAGGAAGCCGGCGCCTCGATCACCTTCTTTTTCGCCAAGCCGGAGTACCCCATCGCGGTATACGGCGAAGGTGCCCTGATCGACCCCACCACACCCGAAAAGTTCGCTGAAATGGCCGACGCCCAGGCCAGTGAGGTTCTTTCCGCCTGCGCGAAAGCCGCAGAGGAGGCCCATGTCCCCTGCTCCACTACAAGTTCGGTCAGCGACATCCCCTATGAGGCCATCATCGATGCCGCCCAAGCATGTGGCGCTGACCTGATTTTCATGGCCTCCCATGGCCGGCGGGGTATCAGCGGCCTTCTGCTCGGCTCGGAAACACAAAAAGTTCTAACCCATTCCAAGATTCCGGTATTGGTCTACCGTTAATCTCTGGCTTCTGGCCCGCAGGAGACGTCGCTCATGTTGAACTCCGCACTCGCCATTCTCCACGATGAACATCGCTCCCTGGCAGCGATCGTGCACGGCTTGAAATACCTGATTCGGGAAGTTCGCGAAAAAGGTGCGGAGCCGGATTTCAAGCTGCTATGGGCGATGATTTACTACATCGACGCCTTCCCCGAGCGACTCCATCACCCGAAGGAAAACGCCTATCTGTTCGCCAAGTTGCGGCAGCGTACCCATGAGGCGGATGAGGTGCTAAACGAGTTGGAGCGGCAGCACCTGGAGGGCGCAAATCATGTGCGGGAGCTTGAGCATGCCCTGGGTTACTACGAAGCGGGCAAGCCCGATGGATTTATAAATTTCGCCGGTGCCGTGGAGAGGTTCGCCGAGGAAACCTGGAACCACATGAACATGGAGGAAAAAGTCGTAATTCCTCTGGCAAAAAAATATTTGACTGGCGAAGACTGGGTGGAGATAGCCCAAGCCTTCGGTGAAAATGGCGATCCCCGCTTTGGCGAACAGCCCGATCACGAATTCCGGGATCTCTTTACCCGCATCGTCAATCTGGCGCCACCACCGATCGGTGTTGGCCCCGCTGAATAGAAAACGGCGACCCGCACCGTACTCGATGCGAATCGCCGTTTGTATATCTAATCTAGCGCGGTAGCGGTCGCTACGGAATTACTTACCCGCCGCGGCCTTGGCATCCTCTTCAGCCTTCTTGCTGAAGAATGAAATGAAGTACACCGCCATGACGAGCACAAACGCAATCACTCCCAAGCTCATGAGTCCAAAATCGGAAGTCAGCAATAATTTCCAGGCCATCTTATTTCCCCCTTCTCACTGATTATGAACAACGGTGGCAGCACCTTCACCACCGATCACCATTTCGCCTGACGCGGGCAACACCAAATTCCCCATCAGACGCCAAGACTTCGAGTCGTCTTCAATCAACACCAGCCAGTGTCCGGAAGCGGGCAAACGAAACTGTCCGCTATAGCCATCCGCGCCCGGCTTCAGGACTTTGCTCTGATCGAGACCGGCGCGGGTGGGATGTGAAACCGTCACCAGGAGCGTTGCCGGCAGCGCATAGCCGGCATCTGTCGCCTTGAGGCGGACCGACAGTATCTCGCTACTAACACGCACCGCAGCCGAAATCCCGAGGCTCTTGGCGCGGTCGCTCTGGGCAATAGTCTGCCCGGCCGCAAGCCCCTTCTTATAGTAGTCGTCCGTCACCAAGCCATCGCTGGTGCTAATAGCCAGCCACGCCGTAATAATCCCGGCTATAACTACAACGAACGGCCCGGTCATGAGAATCCAGGGCCAGGGCTCGCGATACCAAACCTTAGGGGCGTGTGCGGTCATTGATTTACGGTAGGAAGAAGGTCGCTTTTTCGTGCACCCGTGCGGACTCGTCGGTGTCGGATTTCACGTCGAAATAAATCACGTTGGAACCCTTCTGCCCCGATTCATACGGCACCCGAACGGAGACGTTATAGGCCTTGGTGGTGGCAGGAGCGAGCTCAACGCTGTTTGGACCAACGAGCACAATCTTGTCCAACCCGGTGACGGAAACCACATAGCGCTGCGGCTTCTCGCTGACATTCATTACCTGGAGGTTGTACACGTTCTCGATCAGCCCGCCCTCGGCCTCCCGCGCCATGATGCCGCGGTCACGAATCACATCGACCCGCAGCGAAGGTTTGTGGGCAACAGCCCAAATAAAGGCGAGACAAATCAAGCCAAGAATCGTGCTGTAAACAATGATGCGTGGGCGGATGACGTGACCGAGGATATCCTTCCATCCCCAGTGCTTTTCCATCGCATTCTCGGTGGAATAGCGGATCAACCCCTTCGGGTAATCCATCTTTTCCATCACCTGATCGCAGGCGTCAATACAGGCGGCACAGCCGATACACTCGTATTGAAGACCCTGGCGGATATCAATGCCAGTGGGGCAGACCTGAACGCAAATGCCGCAATCTATACATTCCCCAAGGCCGGCGCCCTTGTAGTCCGTCCCCTTCTTGCGGGCTCCACGCGGCTCACCTCGTTGCTCATCATAGGTGACGATTAAGGTGTCCGGATCGAACATAACTCCCTGGAAGCGGGCATAGGGACACATGTATTTGCAGACCTGCTCCCGCAGACTTCCTGCCAGCAAAAAGGTAAATGCCGCATAGAAGAACATCCAGAAGAACTCCCAGGGCCCCAGATTGATAGCCCAGAGGTCGCCCCACAGAGTTTTGATCGGAGAGAAATAGCCTACGAGGGTAAAGCCGGTCCAGAGCGACAGCACCAGCCATGAAGCGTATTTAAGGCCACGGCGAACTATCTTGCTACTGGTCCAGGGAGCTTTATCGAGTTTGGCGCGAGCGTTGTGATCGCCTTCAATCACATGTTCCAGCCAAATGAATATTTCCGTGTAAACGGTCTGTGGACAGGCATAGCCGCACCATATGCGCCCCCCGACAGCAGTGACAAGGAATAAACCGTAGGCGGAAATAATCAGCAGGATGGCAAGTAGAAACACATCCTGGGGCCAAAGAACGAGGCCAAAGAGGTAGAACTTGCGCTCAACGATATTGAGCAGAACGGCCTGTCGCCCATTCCAGGGCACCCAACACAGACCGTAGAAAAGTAACTGGGTTATCCAGACAAAAATCCAGCGCCACGTGGAGAATATTCCGGTGACGGCACGTACTTGGATTATTTTGTGTGCGGCGTAAAGACTACTTCCTTCGGCGATACCCGTATCGCCCTTGCTGCTTTCTGGGCTGGGACTGTTCATGATTTTTTATGGCTCTATGGGGGGGGATGAGTCCCCCGGCACGTGACCGGGGGATCTTTATATATTAGTACAGCTAATACTTATTTACTTCTTTTCAGCAGCCATGCCGGCGGCAGCCATACCTTCCATACCGGCAGCCGGCGCTTCTTCAGCAGCAGCAACCGGTGCGGGAGCAGGAGCTTCCGCCTTCACGCCACCACCGAGGCCCCAGACGTAGGCAGCCAGCAGATGTACCTTGGCTTCACCGAGGAACTCGCCGAAGGCGGGCATCTGATTGTTGCGACCCTTGGTGATGGTCTCGATGATGGTGGCTTCGTCGCTGCGATACAGCCAGGACTTGTCGGTCAGGTTCGGATAACCGGCAGCGGCATTGCCCTTACCATCGGGGCCGTGACAGGCGGCACAAGCCACCGGGAACAGCTCCTTACCCTTGGCAGCGCGAACCGAATCAGCGGAAAGACCGGACAGGGAACGAACATAGTTCGCCAAGTCCTTGATTTCCTCGCCGGTCAGATCAGGCTTGACACCTTTCGGGGTCATGATGCCCATGCGGCCACCGGTGATGGTTTCCTTGATCTTGTCGGCGGTACCACCCCAGAGCCAGTCGCCATCCTTAAGGTTGGGGAAGCCAGGCTGACCACCGGCGTCAGAGCCGTGGCACTGGGCGCAGTAGGTCACGAACAGACGCTGGCCCATTTCCTTCGCTTCCGGATTGGCGGCAACGGCAGCCACGTCCATCTTCAGGAACTGATTGAACTTGGGACCGTAGGTCGCCTCAGCCTTGGCCATTTCGTCGTCGTACTGACCGCGCATGCTCCAGCCGAACTTGCCGCCCAGATTGCCAAGGCCAGGATACAGCGCCAGATACACCAAAGCGAAGATCACGGTGATGTAGAACATCCAGCGCCACCAGTTGGGCAACGGGTTGCTGTACTCCTGAAGGGTTTCATCCCAAACGTGGCCGGTGGTTTGACCGGCATTGACTTTGGCCTTGTCCTGAATCAACAGGAACACGCCGCAGCCCAAGATGCTCGCCAGGGCCAGAACAATAACGTACATGTTCCAGAAGCCGCTGACGAAATCGCTCGTGTTGTTAAACATGTCGAATTCCTTTCATTTTTCTGGATGACCTGCGGCGTGATTGTCCGGGACGTACGGGCTGTCATCATCCAGGGGCAAACGCGCAGCTTCTTCATAAGCCGACTCACGCCGACTCGAATAGGCCCACCACACAATGCCGATAAACGCTAAGAACGCCAGCACCGTGAGAATGGAACGCAGGTCATTGATATCCATTGCTGCCTCGATTAGCGGGTCTGCTTGAGAGCAGTGCCCATGCCTTGCAGGTAGGCGACCAGGGCTTCGAGCTCGGTCTTACCTTCAAGAGCCTTCGGGGCGTCTGCGATCTCGGCATCCGTATAGGGCACACCTACCTTGCGCAAAGCCGCCATCTTGGCACCGATAATCGGGTCCTTGAGGGGGCGATCGAGCCAGTAGTAGCCGGGCATATTGGACTCGGGCACCACATCGCGCGGATTCAGCAGGTGAACCTTGTGCCACTGATCGGAATAACGACCACCAACACGGGCCAGATCCGGACCGGTGCGCTTGGAGCCCCACTGGAACGGATGGTCATAGACGAACTCACCAGCCACGGAATAGTGGCCATAGCGCTCGGTCTCGGCACGGAACGGACGAATCATCTGGGAGTGGCAGTTGTAGCAGCCTTCCCGGATGTAGATGTCACGACCAGCGAGACGCAGCGGGTCGTAAGGCTTGACCATTTCATTCACCGGCTTGGTGGTGGAAGTCTGGAAGAACAGCGGAACAATTTCCACCAGACCACCCACGCTAACCAGCAGCACGACCAAAACGATCAGCCAGCCGACGTTGCTTTCAATTTTTTCATGCGTCAACATGATTCGAAACTCCTATTCTTAGCGTTCAGGCTTAGTGGGCCGCGGCCGGTTCGAGAACCGGAGCATCCACCGCCTTGCCACCGGCAATGGTCGCAAACATGTTGTAGGCCATGATGATCATGCCCACGAGGAACATGGCACCGCCGACGACACGGATGGTCCAGAACGGATATGCAGCCTTGACGGACTCAACGAAGGAGTAGGTCAGGGTACCGTCCGCGTTGGTGGCACGCCACATCAGACCCTGCATCACACCGGAAATCCACAGAGCGGCGATATAGAGCACAACGCCGATGGTGGCAATCCAGAAGTGGAGGGTAATCAGACGGGTCGAGGCCATCTCGGTCTTGCCGAAGACGCGCGGGATGATGTAGTAGGTGCAACCGATAGCAATCATCGCCACCCAACCCAGAGCGCCGGAGTGCACGTGACCCACCGTCCAGTCGGTGTAGTGGGACAGAGCATTAACGGTCTTGATCGACATCATCGGGCCTTCAAACGTGGACATACCGTAGAAGGACAGGGACGTAATCATGAACTTCAGGATCGGATCGTCACGCAGCTTATGCCAGGCGCCGGACAGGGTCATGATGCCGTTGATCATGCCGCCCCAGGAGGGAGCCAGCAGAATCAGGGAGAAGATCATGCCGAGGGACTGGGTCCAGTCAGGCAGGGCGGTGTAGTGCAGATGGTGAGGACCGGCCCACATGTAAGTGAAGACCAGGGCCCAGAAGTGCACCACCGACAGGCGGTAGGAATACACCGGGCGACCAGCTTGTTTCGGCACGAAGTAATACATCATGCCCAGGAAGCCAGCGGTAAGGAAGAAGCCCACGGCGTTATGGCCGTACCACCACTGCACCATGGCATCCTGCACACCCGCATAGGCGGAGTAGGACTTGGGGGTCAGCACACCGGCAGCAAACACCGGGATTTCAGCGCTGTTAACCAAGTGCAGCACGGCCACGGTGAGAATGAAGCCACCGAAGAACCAGTTGGACACGTAGATGTGAGGAGTCTTGCGCTTCATCAGGGTGCCGAAGAACACGATGGCGTAGGAAACCCAGACCACGGTGATCAGAAGGTCGATCGGCCACTCCAACTCAGCGTATTCCTTGCCGGAGGTAAGACCCAACGGCAGACTGAGAGCAGCAAGAAGAATAATCAACTGCCAAGCCCAGAAGGTGAAGGCAGCCAGACCCGGCGCGAACAGCGGCGTATGACAAGTACGCTGCACCGAGTAATACGAGGTCGAGAACAACGCGCAACCGCCAAAGGCGAAAATAACTGCGTTGGTGTGAAGGGGGCGCAGACGGCCATACCCCAGGAACTCAAACAGATTCAGTTGTGGCCAGACTAACTGGGCGGCAATGATGACGCCGACCAGCATACCGACGATGCCCCAAATTACGGTCATCACGGCGAACTGGCGCACGACTTTGTAGTTATAAGTCGCTTGCGATTGCATGATGGATCACCTCTACTTTTTAGAACGAAAAAGGAACCGGCTTTTTTTCTTGAACCCACGCCACAAACTGGATGGCAGGACCCTGGCGGCGCAGGATACACGCTGTCTAAGGCCCAATTTTGATTTACATCAAGTCTGGTGCATTGCGAAAAATTCTATTTATGGATTAGGAAAACCACTCATTTGAACAACATACCTCTGGCGAGGACAAAAAAAAGGGTGCGCCTTCGCGCACCCCCAACCCCAACAGAGAGACTGCCCAAACCGCAACATTGCGTTGCTGAAATGCTGCGGCCATGTGTTCAGTAAAACCCATGCCCTAGTATGGATAAGGACAGAGGGAGGAGTTTTGATCTAAATCAAACATTGAGGCTCAGTCCGGGGAATTTTCGCTCTGCTTTGGTGCCTTCGCTGCCCCGGCATCCGGTGCGTCGTTATCCATCAGTATGCGGTAGGCCGGACCTTCCATGTCCTCGAACTGTCCGTTGCGCAAAGACCACCAAAACACTGCAGCGATAACAAACACCAGGACGATAGACAACGGTATCAGCAGGTAAAGAATGTCCATTCCATCCATACAGCTACCCCTTATTACTTGCTTGCAAACGCAAGGCATTCAACACGACGAGCAACGAACTGGCTGACATACCGATACCTGCCATCCACGGCGTGACATAACCGGTCATGGCGAGGGGAATGGCAATCAGGTTGTAGGCAAAAGCCCAGCCCAGGTTCTGACGAATGATGCGCATGGTCCGCGCCGCCAGGGCAATACCCTCGGCGAGATGGCCCAAGTCGCCTGACAATAGAATCACATCAGCTTGCTGCCGCGCCAGATCTGTGCCGCCTCCCATAGCCACGGACACCTGGGCCTGGGCCAGCACCGGCGCGTCATTCACGCCATCGCCGACCATGGCCACAATGCCGCCGTGGGACTGAATTTCCTTGACTCCCGCATGTTTTTCTTCCGGCGTAAGGCCGCCATGGGCATTCTGGATGCCTAAACGCTCAGAAACAAATTTCACCGCTGGCAGGCTATCGCCGCTGAACATCGAGAGCACAACGCGGCGCTGGTGAAGATAAGAGACAAGAGTGTCAGCGCCATCGCGGACTGAATCGCCGAGACGATAGAAACCCTTCCAGCCGTCCGCACCGGCCAGGGCAACCACCGTATCGCCCCCCTCCGCCCATTGCCTGGCCTGATCCGGAAGCGGCTGGCCATGCAGGGCCGCGGCAAATTCCAGGTTGCCAAGGCGCAAACTTTCCCCCGCCATCTCGGCCTCGACCCCTGCCCCGGTACGGGAGCGCAAATCGCTCATCACGGGCAGCGCCTCAGAAGATGCTTCCCGGATGGCGCGAGCAATCGGGTGTTCCGAGGCCTGTTCAAGCGCAGCCGCCAGTTGCAGGGCCTGATCCCGATCAAGACCGCCCCAGGGCAGCACGTCGATCAAGGTCATGCGACCATAAGTGAGTGTGCCGGTCTTATCAAAGATGAAATGATTGGCTTGCGCCAGGGCTTCGATGGCATGGCCCCGCGTCACCAGTACGCCCCGGGCGGCCATGGCGCCCGTGGCCACGGTCAGGGCCGCCGGCGTCGCCAGCGAAAGCGCACAGGGGCAGCTCACCACCAGAACCGCAACAAATACCCAAAGCGCTTTATCTGGGTCGATGAAATGCCAAGCCAGGGCAGTAGCAAATGCCAGTACCAGCAACACACCGACAAACCGCGCCGCAATGCGGTCAGCGAACTCGACTAGGTGCGGCTTTTCAGCGGCGGCACGTTCCATCAAGCTGCGGATGGCCGCAAGCCGCGTCTGCTCGCCAATGTGTTCGACGCGGAAAATCATCGGACTGGAAATATTCACCGCACCGCCCGTCACCGTATCACCAGGCAGCTTCACAACCGGGCGGCTTTCCCCGGTAAGCAGCGACTCATCACAGGAGCTTTCGCCTTCCAGAACCTGGCCATCAGCTGGAATGGTTTCCCCAGGCTTGACGAGCACCCGATCACCAACGACGAGATCAGCTACCGCTACACGATCCACGTCCAGGCTTCCCTCCGCCTTGAGGCGACTGGCGAATGCCGGCAGCGCCCGCGCCAGGGTTTCGACGCCCCGCACGGCGCGCTGACGCGCCATCATCTCGAAATAACGGCCGCCGAGCAGAAAGAAGACGAACATGGTGACGGAGTCGAAATACACTTCGCCGCCGGCAATCGCGGTCGCCCAGGCACTGGCAGCGAAGGCGCTGCCCACCCCGAGGGCCACCGGCACGTCCATGCCCACCCGCCACAGCCTCAGGTCGCGCCAGGCGTTGCGGAAGAACGGCGCCGCAGAGTAGAACACCACCGGCAAGGTCAGAATGAGACTCGCCCAGCGCATTAACTGCTCGATCTCGGGCGTCATGTCGCCACCTGCCATGTAAACAGGAATGGCGTACATCATCACCTGCATCATGCCGAAACCGGCAACGAACAAGCGCCACAAGGCCGCCTTGCGCTCCTTCTGAGCCAATTGTTCGGCGCGATTGATGTCGTAGGGATGCGCCCGGTAACCAATAGATGCAATGGCTTCGAGAATCTGTGACAGCTTGATTTGCCGCTCGTCCCAGCGCACCCGTGCGCGGCGGGTGGCGTAATTGATATCCACCGCCGTCACACCGGGCTGGCGGGAAATGTGCGCCTCGTTGAGCCAGACGCAGGCAGAGCAGGTAATCCCTTCCAGGATCAGCGCCGCCTCACGCTCGTGCTCACCAAAAGGACGCACAAAATTCTTCTGCACCTCCGGGTGGTCGAACAGCCCCAGTTCCTGCAAGGCCTGGGGCAAGGCTTCGCGCGGGCTTTCGGGCATGGCGTCCCGATGCCGGTAATAATCCGCGAGACCGTTAGCAACGATGGCCTCGGCCACGGCCTCGCAGCCGGCACAACACATCTCGCGCGGCTGGTCGTCGATATCCACGGAAAAGTGAGTTTCCGGCGGGATCGGCAGACCACAGTGGTAGCAAGGTTCAGACACGGGATTCACAAACAGAAGGGGCGCGGAAGGATACCCCAGCGCGCCCCGGCTTGGCCAATTTATCGCATCAATTCAATTTACTTGGGCTGCATGCGGATCGCGCCATCGAGACGGATGACCTCGCCGTTCAGGTAAGAATTCTCGATAATGGACTTCACCAGCGCCGCATACTCGGCCGGGCGCCCCATGCGCGGCGGGAACGGCACCATCTTGCCCAGCGCTTCCTGCACTTCCGGCGCCATGCCCAGCAACATCGGCGTTTCCATGATCCCCGGCGCAATCGCCATCACCCGGATGCCGGAGCGGGCCAGATCACGGGCAATCGGCAAGGTCATGCCGACAATACCGCCCTTCGAGGCCGAATACGCCACCTGCCCCATCTGGCCGTCAAAGGCTGCCACCGACGCAGTACTCACAATGACGCCCCGCTCACCCTCGCTGTTCGGTTCGGCCTTGCTCATGGCGTCGGCCGCCAGGCGGATCATATTGAAGCTGCCAATAAGATTGACCTCGATCACCTTGCGGAAGTTGCCCAAGGCATGAGGGCCTTCCTTGCCCACGGTCTTTTCACCATGAACGATACCGGCGCAGTTAATCAGGCCGTGCAAACCACCAAAACCCGACACCGCCGCATCAATCGCACCGCGGGCCGACGCTTCGTCAGCCACATTGGTCTCGACAAAACGCGCCGCCGCCCCCAACTCCTTCTCCAGCGCCTCGCCTGCGGCCTTGTTAAGGTCGGCCAAAACGACCTTGCCGCCCAGCGCCACCAGCATCCGCGCCGTCCCGGCACCAAGACCGGAAGCGCCGCCGGTGACAACAAAAACGGAATTTTCTATTTTCATTTCGCCTCCTCCTTAAAATTCACTCCACACGCTACCGTATGGTGAGTGACACAAAAAACCAGCCAACTGGCTGGGAATATTGCATATCTACTGGTGCGCTGACGGGAATCGAATTACTGCCATGAACACCATGTATCTATTGAAGCGAACCGGGCCTAGCTATCGGAATCTACCCACCACACTACCTCACCAGACTTCCCGGATGCCCAAGAGAAGCCTGCGATGTTCTGGAAAATAATCGTACAACTCTCTCAATGGCTATCCAGCGATAATGCAAGTTACTGTTTACCATAGTCCCTAAACTTCTCCAGCACTGAGGCAATTTCTGTGTCATCCAACAAACACGGCTGGCCAATTTGACGTACCCGCCAGTACTGCTCGCACAGGGTTTCCAACTCTACGGCCAAGACAAGGGCATGCTTTAAGTTGCCACCGAACACCACCATGCCGTGATGAGCCATGAGACAAGCCTGTCGCCCCTGCAACGCCACTTTCATCGCGTCTGAAAGTTCCTGGGTGCCGAAGGTAGCATAACTCGCACAGCGCACTGTATCGCCGCCGAAGCGGGCGATCATGTAGTGGAAGGGTGGAATCTCGATGCCCTGACACGCCAGACTGGTAGCGAAGGGGGAATGGGTGTGGATAATGGCGCCGGCTTCCGACCGAGCAACGTAGATATCGCGGTGGAAACGCCATTCACTGGACGGTTTGCGCTTTCCTTTCGCCTCGCCATCGAGCCCGACGAACACCATGTCCTCGGCCACGCATTCATCGTAAGCTATACCTGTGGGGGTGATCCAGAAGCCATCGCCATCGCGGGCGCTGACATTGCCGGCGCTGCCGCGATTGATACCGCAGGCGTTCATGGCGCGGGCGGTGGCGAGGACGTCAGCAGATAGGTCCTTGCTCACGGCTTAACACCCGCAAGCTTTGCGGGAGCAACCACCCCATGCTCGGAGATGACCCCGGCGATCAAGCCCGCCGGAGTGACGTCAAAAGCCGGGTTGGCGATGGCATGCCCGCTGACACCAAGTTCTTCCGCGCTGCGCTCCTCGATCGGGATGGCACTGCCGTCGGGACAGGCGAAGTCAATGGTGGATACCGGCGCGGCGACGTAGAACGGAACGCCATGGGCCTGGGCGGCTAGGGCCTTGAGGTAGGTGCCGACCTTGTTGGCGGTATCGCCATTGGCGGCGATGCGGTCGGCACCAACGATGACGCAATCGACCTTACCCTGCATCATCAGCAGGCCCGCGGCGTTGTCGGCGATCAGGGTGTGGTCGATGCCGGCCTGTTTGAGCTCCCAGGCGGTGAGGTAGCCCTGGTTGCGGGGGCGGGTTTCAGAAACCCAGACATGGACCGGCAGACCGGCGGCGTGGGCGGCGTAGATGGGCGAAATAGCGGTGCCGTGGGCGACGGTGGCGAGCCAGCCGGCGTTGCAGTGGGTCATGACGTTGATGGCCCCGTTTTGCGCGGCGATGGCTTGTAGCAGCGGCAAGCCGTGCCGGCCGATGGCGGCATTGGCGGCTTCGTCTTCAGCGGCAATGGCGCGGGCCTCGTTCCAGGCGGCGTCGGCAAGGACTTCGGGCGCCAGGGGGCGCAGTACCCGCTCCATACGGGCCAGGGCCCAATGCAGATTGACGGCGGTAGGTCGCGTGGCGGCGAGTGTTTGCAGGGTAGCGTCGAGAGCAACGCCTTCACTCAGTGCCAAGGCAACGCCATAGGCGGCCGTAGCGCCGATCAGGGGCGCACCGCGCACCTGCATGACGCGGATGGCGTGGGCGGCCTGTTCGAGGGTGGTGAGGCGAACGGTTACAGTCTCGCCGGGAAGGCGGGTCTGGTCGAGGATAAGGACGGCGCGGTTCGCGCCGGAATTATCCTCAATCAGGGTCCGCAAGGTGCTCAGTTCAGCTTCCCGTGGCAATGTTTGAACTTCTTGCCGCTGCCGCAGGGGCAGGGGTCGTTACGGCCGACCTTGGGCAGATGACGCTCGACGGGCTGCGCCTTCTGCGGCTCGGCATCGTCACCACCGGCCAAGGCCTCATCGTAGTCGGCGTGGTGGTACTGGACGTTCTCCAGTTGCGGCGGCTGTTCGGCTTCTTCGATCTGCTCCTCGGAACGAATCTCCACCGTCATCAGCAGTTTGCTGACTTCGAGGCGCACGGAATTGAGCAGACTCTCGAACAGTTCGAAGGCTTCGCGCTTGTATTCCTGCTTCGGGTTCTTTTGGGCGTAGCCACGCAGGTGGATGCCCTGGCGCAGGTGGTCGAGGGCCGCCAGGTGTTCGCGCCAGTGGATGTCGAGGCTTTGCAGCATGACGTTGCGCTCAAAACCGCGCCAGGCGTCGGCGTCAACGTTCTCAACCTTCGCAACATACGCTGCATCGGCGGTATCGAGGATGCGACGGAGAATGTCGTCGTCGCTCAGGGTCGGCTCGGCTTTGATCCACTCAGCCACCGGCACATCGAGCTTGTATTCGGCCGTAAGGGCGGCCTCAAGGCCCGAAATGTCCCACTGTTCCTCGACGCTCTCGGCCGGCACATAGGTGCGGAAGCTATCATGGAGCACACCCTGGCGCATGGCGCTGATGGTTTCACCGATGTCCTCGGTGTCGATGAGTTCGTTGCGCTGCTGGTAGATGACCTTACGCTGGTCGTTGGCAACGTCGTCGTATTCCAGCAGTTGCTTGCGGATGTCGAAGTTGCGCTGTTCCACCTTGCGCTGGGCGGATTCGAGGGAACGGGACACCAGCGGATGCTCGATGGCCTCGCCTTCCGGCATCTTGAGCCGGATCATGATGGCGTTAAGACGCTCACCGGCGAAGATCTTCAGGAGCGGATCGTCGAGGGCCAAGTAAAAGCGCGAGGAGCCAGGGTCGCCCTGGCGGCCGGCACGGCCGCGCAACTGGTTGTCGATACGGCGCGACTCGTGGCGTTCGGAACCGATGATGTGCAGGCCGCCTGCCGCCAGCACCTGGTCGTGGAGCTTCTGCCATTCGGCGCGCAGTTCGGCGATGCGCGGCTCCTTGACGTCGGCCGCCAGGCTTTCGTCGTCCTTGAGAGCGGAAATCTGCTTTTCGATGCTGCCACCGAGCACGATGTCGGTACCGCGACCGGCCATGTTGGTGGCGATGGTGATGATGCCGGGACGCCCGGCCTGGACCACGATCTCGGCTTCGCGGGCATGCTGCTTGGCGTTGAGCACCTGATGGGGCAGCTTTTCGCGGTCGAGCAATTGCGACAGCAGTTCGGAGTTTTCGATCGAGGTGGTACCGACTAGCACCGGCTGGCCGCGGCTGACGCAATCGCGGATGTCGGCGACGATGGCGGCATGCTTCTCGTCGGCGGTACGGTAGATCTGGTCGTTACGGTCGTCACGCACCATGGGCCGGTTGGTGGGGATGACCACGGTTTCCAGGCTATAGATCTGGTGGAACTCGTAGGCCTCGGTGTCGGCGGTGCCGGTCATGCCGGCGAGTTTGCCGTACATGCGGAAGTAGTTCTGGAAGGTGATTGAGGCCAGGGTCTGGTTTTCGGCCTGGATCGCCACGCCTTCCTTGGCTTCAACGGCCTGATGCAGGCCATCGGACCAGCGCCGGCCGGTCATGAGGCGGCCGGTGAATTCGTCCACGATCACCACTTCGCCGTTCTGCACCACGTAATTCTGGTCGCGGTGGAACAGGTTGTGGGCGCGCAGGGTGGCGTAGAGGTGGTGCATCAGGGAGATGTTGGCCGGCTCGTAGAGGCTGGCGCCCTCCGGCAACATGCCGAGGCGGGCAAGAATCTTCTCGGCGTTCTCGTGGCCCTGCTCGGTGAGCAGCACCTGATGGGCCTTGAGGTCCACGGTGTAGTCGCCGGTGGCCTCCTCGCCCTCCTCCTTGGCCGCTTCGCCCTTAATGAGCAGGGGCGCGACGGCATTCATCTTCAGGTACAGCTCGGTGTGGTCCTCGGCCTGACCGGAGATGATGAGGGGGGTGCGGGCCTCGTCGATGAGGATGGAGTCCACTTCGTCGACGATGGCGTAATTGAGGCGCCGCTGTACCCGCTCACCGGTCGTATAGACCATGTTGTCGCGCAGGTAGTCGAAGCCGAATTCGTTGTTGGTGCCGTAGGTGATGTCGGCGGCGTAGGCGGCCTGCTTGGCATCGTGGGCCATCTGCGACAGGTTGATGCCGACGCTGAGGCCGAGAAAGCGATGCAGACGCCCCATCCACTCGGCGTCGCGGCTGGCTAGGTAGTCATTAACCGTGATGACATGGACACCCTTGCCGGAGAGGGCATTCAGATAGGAGGGCAGCGTGGCGACCAGGGTCTTGCCTTCACCGGTGCGCATTTCGGCAATCTTGCCGTAGTGCAGCACCATGCCGCCAATCATCTGCACGTCAAAGTGGCGCATGCCCAGCACCCGCCGGCCGGCTTCGCGCACTACGGCGAAGGCTTCGGGCAACAGGTCGTCCAGGCTCTCGCCGTTGGCATGGCGCTGTTTGAACTCGGCGGTCTTGGCCGCCAGTTGTTCGTCGCTGAGCCCCTGCATCTGGGGTTCGAGGGCATTGATGCGCGCGACGGTTTGGGAATATTGGCGAATCAGGCGGTCATTGCGACTGCCAAAAATCTTTTTGAGGAGGCCAGAAAACATTGAGGTGCCGCCGTGACTGATAAAACGGCGAGTTTAGCATGGGCGGCTGCGCCGCCCATGCCCTCGCAGCTAGTTGATTCGCATGCGCGAACGCTCGCCCGTGGTGTGCACACGAGTGTTGTGCGCCACCGGGGCAGTCGAACTCTGCTTGATGCTATTGGCCTGGGCGTCCTGTAGAAAACGATTGGGATTCTGCGGGCCGCCCTGGTAACGCACTTCAAAATGCAGATGCGGTCCGGTGGAACGGCCGGTGGTGCCGACTTCGGCGATCTTCTGACCACGCTTGACCACGGCCCCGACCTTGACGAAGACCTTGGAAGCATGAGCATAGCGGGTGGTAAGGTCGTTGCCGTGATCGATCTCGACCATGTTGCCGTACGCCGGGTGATATTCGGAAGTGATGACCACACCTGCCGCCGCCGCATTGATGGCGACGCCAACGTCGGAGGGGAAGTCGACGCCCTCGTGCATGGCTCGCTCACCGGTAAACGGGTCGATGCGCCAACCATATGTGGAGGCATTCCAGGCGCCATTCACCGGCAGGCTGGTGGGCAGCATGATTTTGCGCACCCGCTCCTCGAATAGCTGATTTTCGAGCATGGCGAGTACGTCGCTGCGGGATTCGAGTTGCTGGGAGAGGTTGTCCACCGCCTGCTTGAGTTCGTCGGCAGACAGGGGGGTGGCTTTCAACAAGGGGCCGCCGCGGCCGGTGGAGGTGTCGGTGGCGTCGAGCGACTGGGGCGTCCGGAGTTCCTGCAACTTGACGCCGGCGAGGCCGGCGAGGCGCTCGCCGAGGGAATCGAGGCGCGCCAGCTGGGCCTGCATCTGACCCAGGCGAACCGCCATCACATTCAGGTTTTCACGCAGGAATTCACGACTGTTCTGGCTCTGCTCGGCACTGATGACGGAAAGAAACTCGCGCAGGAAGGGCAGGCGCACTTCGGCAGCATGACGAACAGTGATATAGGAAACCAGCGAAGCCAGCACTAACACCAGGGCAAACAGCCCGCCGGCGGCGGCAAACAGATGGCGCGTGGACAATGTGATGGTCCGTGCCGTTGCCAGTCGGTCAGATACGAGAATAATATGCACACATTCCCCTTCTCGTTCGTTTTCGATCATGCAAGCACGCAGTATTGAAACCTGCCTCGACGCCGATGGCCATATTGCCCGGCTGACGGCCCACGCGGGGCGCTTGCTCAAACTCCAGCGCATCTTTGAGCAGGCAACACCGGCGGCCTTGCGGCATCAGGGTCGGGTTGCCAATCTCCGGCTGGGTAAAGTCGTTATCCACGCTACGAATGGCGCGGTGGCTGCAAAACTGAAGCAACTGGCGCCTCGTTTGCTGGACCTGTTCTTGAATGAAGTGCCGCAGGCTACAGAAGTCCAGGTCAAAGTTCAACCCGGCATCCCGGATTCGACCGAGCCGAAGAAAACAGCCCCCGCCAACATTAGCGCTCACGGTAAGGAATCACTCACATCCCTGGCAAGCCGCCTGCCAGAGGACTCCCCTTTGCGCTCGGCGCTGGGGCGATTGCTGGAAAAAGCTAAATAACGATCAGCCGCTCCAGGAACATCAGCGTCAGCACAATCAGGGCAAAGATCAGTGCGTACTTGGCGACCTGCCCGGAAAGGCGCAGGTAGCGCTTGTCGCCACTAAAGAGATAGGAAACGATGCCGGCGCCGATAAATATCACCGTCAGCAGGCCGACGATGCGCAGGATCAGCACCGCAGAGGCCTCAGACCGGTTGGGGCAGTTGCGGGTAGAGCCCGGCGATGCGGGCCGGCACCTCGTCGGCGCGCTCAAAACTCACCCACTCCCAGGCGCTGGCGTCGGCCAGCAGTTCGCGCAGCAGGCGGTTGTTAAGGGCATGGCCCGACTTGTGGGCGGAGAACGTCGCCAGCAGGGGATGACCGGCCAGGTAAAGGTCGCCGATGGCGTCCAGCACCTTGTGTTTGACGAATTCGTCACCGTAGCGCAGGCCGTCAGCATTGAGCACCCGGTACTCGTCCATCACGATGGCGTTTTCCAGGCTGCCGCCGAGGGCAAGGCCCTGGTCGCGCAGGGCTTCTACGTCCTGCATGAAGCCGAAGGTGCGGGCGCGGGCCACATCACGGGCGTAGGAACCATCGGCGAAATCGAAGGTGGTGCGGGTGCCGCTGCCATCGACGGCCGGGTGGTTGAAAACAATGGAAAAGTTGAGGCGAAAACCATCGTAGGGCTCGAAGCGCGCCCACTTGTCGCCTTCCTTGACCTCGACCGTCTTCTTCACCCGAATGAAGCGCTTGGCGGCGGCCTGTTCCTCGATCCCCGCCGACTGCAGCAGGAACACGAAGGGGGCGGCGGAACCATCCATGATCGGCAGTTCGGCGGCATCGACGTCCACATAGGCGTTGTCGATACCCAGTCCGGCAAGGGCCGACATCAGGTGTTCAACAGTGGCCACCTTGGCGCCGTCCTTTTCCAGACAGGAGGCGAGGCGCGTGTCGCCAACGGTGAAGGGGTCAGCCTTGATGTCCACCGGCGGGATCAGATCCACGCGGCGGAAGACGATGCCCGTATCCACATGCGCCGGCCGCAGGACGAGGGTCACCTTGGCGCCGGAATGAAGACCGACACCGGTGGCTCGAACGAGGGTTTTGAGAGTGCGCTGACGGAGCATGGCTAAAGAATGCTGCAAAGCGGTAATTCTACTGCAATGTGACATCCGTTCAAAACCGGGAATGCCACGTCGGCCCTGTCACCGCGCCGGGAGGAGGCGAATCGCCCCGGCGCGGGATGGGGCTGTAAACGATCAGTCGGCCTGACGACGCAGGAAGGCCGGGATCGGGATATCGCCACCACTGCGCAACACGGCGGGAATATCGCTCGGATCGGAGCCGGCGCTGCGCATGGAATCGGCCACGCCACCCACGGCGCCACGACCGCGGCCCGAATGGAACACGGGCGGAAGCCCCATTTCCATGCTGCCCTGGGCCATACCACCCATGGCATCCACCGGCATGTCGTCGGTGCCGGTACGACGGTAGGCTTCCGGCTGCACCGGCTGCAACTTGGGCTTGGCGGCCATGCGCACGGCGCCGCCGAGACCGGTGGCCACCACGGTGACACGCAGTTGGTCTTCCATGCCTTCGTCGAACACGGTGCCGAAGATGATGGTGGCCTCGGGGGACGCGTAGTTGCGGATGGTGGTCATCACTTCGCGCACTTCCTTCATGCCCAGATCCTTGCTGGCGGTGATGTTCACCAGAACGCCACGGGCGCCGGACAACTCGATGCCCTCCAGCAACGGGCTGGCGACGGCCTGCTCGGACGCGGCACGGGCGCGCTCGCTGCCGGCGGCGGTGGCGGAACCCATCATCGCCTTGCCCATTTCGCCCATCACGGTGCGCACGTCTTCAAAGTCCACGTTCACCAGACCGGGAACATTGATGATTTCGGCAATGCCGCCGACGGCGTTCTTCAGCACGTTGTCGGCGGACTTGAAGGCTTCGGTCATGGTGACGTCGTCGCCAAGCACTTCCATCAGCTTTTCGTTGAGGATGACGATCAGGGAATCCACGTGCTGGGCCAATTCGCCGAGACCTTCCTCGGCCAGACGCATGCGCTTGCCCTCGAACTCGAAGGGTTTGGTCACCACGGCCACAGTCAGGATGCCCAGTTCGCGGGCCACCTCGGCCACCACGGGAGCGGCGCCGGTGCCGGTACCGCCACCCATGCCGGCCGTAATGAAGGCCATGTGGGCGCCCTGGAGGGCTTCGGCGATGCGCTCGCGGTCGGTCTGGGCCAGGTCACGGGCGCGTTCCGGCTTGCCGCCGGCGCCGAGGCCGGGGCCAAGCTGGAGCTTGATGCCGGCGCTGGAATTCTTCAGTGACTGGGCGTCGGTGTTGGCGCAGATGAATTCCACGCCTTGAACGCCCTCGCGGATCATGTGTTCGACGGCGTTACCACCCGCGCCGCCGACCCCGATGACCTTGATCACGGTGGAATTCGGTTCCTTGTCGATGATTTCAAACATGCTCGCCTCCTTGTTGATGCTGCCGCAAAAAAGTTAAAAATGAAACTCAGAAATTCTTCTCAAACCAGGCCCGCATGCGACCGAGAATCTGCCGGGCGCTGCGGGTGTCCTTGATCTTCAGGCCGCGCCGGCGCTGGGAAACACCTTCCAGCACCAGGCCCATGGCCGTCGAATAACGGGGATTGCGCACCAGGTCGCGCAGGTTGCCGTCGTAATGAGGCAGACCCAGCTTCACGGTGTTGTGGAACATCTCTTCGCCCAGCTCCATCATGCCGGGCATCTGGGCGCAGCCGCCGGTCAGCACGATGCCGGCGCGCAGCAGGCGGTCATAGCCGCTGCGCGACAACTCCTCCTGCACCTTCTGGTAAATCTCCTCGATGCGCGGCTGGATGAAGCCGGCCAGGGTCTGGCGCGACAGGTGCGTCGCCGGACGGTCGCCGACGCCGGGAACCTCGATCATCTGCTCCGGGTCGGCGAGCTGTTGCAGGGCGACGCCGTACATCATCTTGATGTCCTCGGCGTCGGGCGTAGACGTGCGCAGCATGATGCCGATGTCGGACGTGATCTGGTCGCCGGCGATGGGAATCACCGCCGTGTGACGAATCGCGCCCTGGGTGAATACCGCCATGTCGGTAGTGCCGCCGCCGATGTCCACCAGACAGACGCCGACATCCTTCTCGTCGTCGGTCAGTACCGCATAGCCCGATGCCAGGGGTTGCAGCACCAGGTCGGCGACTTCCAGGCCGCAGCGATGGACGCACTTGACGATATTCTGCACCGCCGTAACGGCGCCGGTGACGATATGCACCCGCACGTCGAGGCGCTTGGCATCCATGCCGTAGGGCTCTTTCACACCGTCCTGGCCGTCCACGATGAACTCCTGCACCAATGTGTGGAGAATCTGGTCGTCGGCGGAAATCAAGGTCGCGTTGGCGGCCTCTATGGCACGCTCGACGTCGTAGGGCGTGACTTCCTTGTCGCGCACCACGGCCATGCCGTTGGAGTCCATGCTCTTGATATGGCTGCCGGCGATGCCGGTGTAGACCTCCTTCACCTTGCAGCCGGCCATCAGCTCCACTTCCTGGATGGCGCGGGAGATGGCATCCACGGTGGCTTCAATATTCACCACCACGCCCCGGCGCAGACCGCCCTTGGACTCCTGGCTACCGAGGCCGAGAACCGAGAGTTTGCCCTCGGCATCCAGTTCCGCCACCAGGGCGACGATCTTGGAAGTGCCGATGTCGAGGCCGACGATGATGTCGCGATTTTCCTTGCTCATGGAATTAACTTAAAACAACAAAATTCAGCGCCGGGTGTAACTTCGAGCGCAGCGATCAAATTGATAGCCTCCCCCCGCGAGGGGGAGGATGGGAGGGGGCGGGCCTTTATGCCGCTTTTCGCGTGTTCCATCATCCAGTGGGTAGAGTTCGCTGCCATGAGCCTTAAGTTGTTTTCTCGCCCCGCATCGGGCGCAGGGCAAAGCCGTTGGGGTAACGCATGTCGATCAGGCCCGGCCGCGCGTGGGCGCGCTCCCGAGCCTCCTGATAAGACGCGGTGAATCGTGCCAGGCGATCCATCACCGGCGCCTTGGCCTGGTCGCGGCCGAGAACCAGCACGAGGCCGTCATCCAGGCGCAGTTCCCAGGCCTGGCGGCTGGAAAGCACCACTGCCTGGGGTTCGCGGCCGAGGGGCGCCAGTGCGGTCTTGAATTCCTGGTGGCGCGCCAGAATTTCCGCCGCCATGCCCTCGGGGCCGGCAAAAACCGGCAGGGACACCATCACGGGCGCCCCACCCGCCACAAAAATCTCGCCCTGCTGGTTGACCAAACGGACATCTGCTTCGCCCTGCTTCCAGCGCGCCACCGCCACATGCTCCTCGATGGCGACCTCGATGCCGTCGGGCCAGCGACGGCGTACTTCGGCGTGGCGCACCCAGGGCAGCTTCTCAAAGGCGACTCGGGCCTCATCGAGATTGATGGTGAAGAAATTGCCGCTGACGGCGCCCTGCACCACGGCTTCAATCTGTCCTGACGCCACCTGGGTCAGGGGCGTGGCCACCACAACCTGACGCAAGGGAAACATTGGCAGGCGCTGTAGCGCCGTCATGGACGCCCAGCCGAGGGCGACGAAGCCGAACAGAAACAGCAGGTCGGAAACCATGTTCATCAGGGCCGGCCGGTCCCAGAAGCCGTCGCCGGCGGCGACCGCTCTGGCGCGACGCGCCGCCTTGGCCGGCTTGGCATTCGCCGAGGCGTTGGCCGAACTAGCCACGGGTGGTCTCTTCCAGCACAGTGACCACCAGTTGGCCGAAATCCAGACCCGCCGCCTTGGCCGCCATGGGCACCAGGGAATGGTCGGTCATGCCGGGAGCGGTATTGACTTCCAGGCAGTAGGCCTTGCCCTCGGCGTCGAGCATCACATCCACCCGGCCCCAGCCACACCCACCGATGACGGCAAAGGCCTTAAGGGCCAGGTCCTGCATCTGGGCTTCCTGCTCTGCCGACAGGCCGGAGGGAATCCGGTAGGCCGTATCGTTGCGCAGGTATTTCGCATCGTAATCGTAGAACTCACCGGCCGGCTCAATGCGAATCGCCGGCAGGGCGCGCATCGCTTCCGACTGGCCGCTGGAGATGACGCCCACGGTGTATTCCCCGCCGGCAAGGAAGCGCTCGGCAATGACGATGCGATCGTACTTGGCCGCCAATTCATAGGCCGCCTTGAGGCCGCCGGCGGTCTTGACCTTGCTGATGCCAATGCTGGAGCCTTCGTTGGCCGGCTTGACGAACAGAGGCAGACCCAGGCGCGCTTCGATGGCGGCAAAGTCGCTATCGGCCTCCACCAGCTCGAAGGCCGGCACAGGCAGCCCCGCCGCCTGCCACACCAGCTTGGAACGCCACTTGTCCATGCCCAGGGCCGAGGCGAGGACGCCGCTGCCGGTATAGGGAATCCTCATCAGTTCCAGGGCGCCCTGAATGCAGCCATCCT
>Ga0316605_10000364_pt1 | contig 34894 bp, 25 predicted proteins | sample OWC_soil_day20_n_FD_207666 | JGI IMG/M metagenome (GOLD analysis project Ga0316605, IMG submission 207666) | Wetland soil microbial communities from Old Woman Creek delta, Ohio, United States - OWC_soil_day20_noCT | ecosystem: Environmental > Terrestrial > Soil > Wetlands | place: USA: Ohio...
AATGCAGAGGCGACAATACTATTATTAGCCAGCGTTGCAATGTCGTACAAAGCATATTACAGGGCAATATGGTTATTTAAATATGAAACAATAAAATTTAGATGGATTGAAGATTATTTATCCATAACAAATATTAAAGAAATTAATTAACTTTGCAATACTAAATTACTATATCATTACACACTTTTTGGGATACTACCAAAGTATCCTGCCACCTTACAAAAATTAAACCTTGTTTTAATAAGCTAAAACAAGGTTTAATTATGATAGAATCAAGTAAAAATATTTTATTTCTTTATCCTTTCTATGATTTTAGGGTCTGATAATTCTCTAAAAGCATCTTTTCCTATCTTTCTATGAGTTGAATTGGATGATAAGGAAAGCTTTTGAGAAAGTTCCAAAGCGTATGGATGAAGGTAAAGACTTCTTTTACCTGTCTGTCTTAATGCCCAATTGACGGCTTTCCAGACAAAATTTCTTTCATCAAATGCATATTCTTCAATAAGTGGAAGATATTTTAAAAATTCTTCATCAGGCATTTTCTTAAGTCCAATTGCTAATCCTGCAATTAGAGAGAAGGAAGTTCTTCTAACATATTCCTTTTCACTTTTGCAATATTGAAAAATCTTTTCTTCAGCAAAAGGCGTATATCTATATAGATTGTAGCAAGCACCATCAACAATTGCCCAATTGTCAAAATCTTCTGTCCAAACATCCATTTGTTTGCTTGTAATTTTATTTTTATCGGCAATCAGGGTGGCAATCATTTTTGCTTCATAATATTCCTTTTGCCAAAGCTCAAGAGCAAGTGGATGATTAATTTTTATTTCTTTGGCAATACTTTTTATTTGAGGAGAAGTAATTCCTAAAACAATTCCTCCCTTTATTCCAAAATACTTTGCTTGAGCTATTTTTTCTTCATCAGACAAAGAAATTAATCTCTCAACAATTTCTTTTGCAGTATTCATTTAGTTTTTAGGCGTAATAAGTTTTATATATACTGGGAAATGGTCGCTTATGCCTCCTTGATATTTGAATCCTTTATAGGTACTGAAAGGAGTTATCATTGTTTGATTTGGATTGTTGTCGATAAGAAAATCTTGCATAAATATATGTGAAGGAGTTGAAACAGTATCAATTTTTTCAAGCATATCCTGAGTAACTATCATCTGGTCAAAATTAAGCATCTTTCCCATATAAGTATATGAGCCACGCTTATCTTTGTCCTTATGCATAAGATTAACAAAAGTTGGAGTATGATTATAGTATTTTGCTAACTTAAATCCTTCCTGAATTGTTTTGTCCCAAGGATTATCGTTAAAATCTCCCATAATAACTATATTCTTTTCTCCCTTATCGTATAGATCTTTAGCCTTCTTGTATATTAAATCAAAAACAGCTTTACGAAGAGGACGATTTCTATCTTGATTACGTCTTGAAGGAGCATGAACAACAAAAATATGAAGAGGTACTTTGTTTAATATACCATTAACATATAGAATATCTCTTGTTGGTTCATCAATGATAAGAGATTTATCAACTACAATATTTTCGTGACTAATTACTTTAAACTTATCCTTTCTATATAGCATTGCAACATCCATTCCTCTAATGTCACTTGAGTTATAGTGGATGAAATCATAATTACCTTTTTTCAAAGGTGAGTCATTGCAAAGAGCAGAAAGAACTCTATCGCTTTCAATTTCGCATAGACCAATAATTGAAGGAAGATTGCCTTTAGACATAGCAATATAGGTTTTAGCCAAAAGGTCTTTCTTCAGGTTAAAGCGTTCCCAATTCCAATTGCGTGGAGAATTAATTGTAAAGTCATCATCTTTTGAAAGAGAGTCATTTGTTGGATAGAAGAAGTTTTCACAATTGTGAAAAGCGATTATTTCGATTTGAGACTTTAGAAGTTGGGGTAATAGCATAATGATAATTAGAAAATAATATTTTTTGTATTTACTTATCAATACTCATTAATATTGGTTATGAAAAAAATAAGGGCGTTATGCATTAATGCAATACGCCCTTATGAGAATTTTGTTATTATTGTACTTTATAGAAAGGCATTCTAACTACTTTTGCTTTAAGCAGTTTTTCTCTAACCTTAATATAAATTTCACTGTCTTTTTTGCTGAAAGCTGTTTGAACATGAGCAGTTCCTATAGCTATTCCTAATGAAGGTGATTGTGTTCCTGAACATACATGACCTATTACATTTCCTTCTGCATCACAAACTTCATATCCTTGACGAGGAATTCCTCTGTCTATCATTTCAAAACCAACAAGTTTTTTAGAAACTCCATTAGCTTTTTGTGCTTCAAGAAATTCTCTGTCAATAAAGTTGTTTCCTTCTTCAAACTTTGTTAACCAGTTTAAACCTGCTTCAATTGAAGATGTTGTATCATTAATTTCATGTCCATAAAGGCAGAAACCCATTTCCAAACGAAGAGTGTCTCTACAACCAAGACCAGCTGGCATTATTCCAAATTCTTTTCCTGCTTCAAAAACAGCATCCCAAATTTTTGTTGCATCTTTTGGAGCAAAATAAATTTCACATCCACCTGCACCTGTATAACCAGTTGTTGATAAAAGAACGTTTTCAACTCCAGCAAGAGTAAGGTATTTAAAAGTATAGTATTCCATATCTTCAACTGGAGTAGAAGTAAGTTTTTGCATAACCTTTAAAGCCAAAGGTCCTTGAACAGCAAGTTGAGCGTAAGAATCTGATTCATTTGTAAAATCTTTTCCTAATTCTAATCCCATTTCTGTTGCAATCTTACTCATCCAATTCCAGTCTTTTTCGATATTGGCAGCATTTGGAACCATAAAATATTCTGTATCGCTAACTTTGTAAACTAACATATCATCGACAATACCACCTTTTCCATTTGGTAAAACTGTATAAAGTACTTTACCATCAAAAAGAGAATCTATATTATTTGAAGTGCAGTATTGAATAAAATCATGTGCCTTTGGTCCTTTTGCTCTAAATTCTCCCATGTGAGAAACATCAAAAACGCCAACATTATTTCTAACATTATTGTGTTCAATAACTAATCCTTCATAGGAAATTGGCATATTGTAGCCAGCAAATTCAGCCATTTTTGCTCCAAGAGCAATGTGCTTTTCTGTAAACGGTGTTTGTTTCATATCTTTATTTATTATTTTATTGAATATATTTATTAATCTTGTGTTTTAAAATGCAAAATTAGACTTTTTTATTTGTTAATCAAAGCTTTTTAGTTCTAATTTACTTCCATCCCATAGAGCATAACTACTTGCATTTATCCAATCGCTCAAAATTATTAACTTCTTGTTATCTTCAATTACGTATTCTTTATTTAGATGGCGATGCCCAAAGATGAAATAATCTATTGGTTTTTCTTTAATTGTCTTTTGACAAAATTTATACATTTCTTCTTTATGTTCTTTATCCATCAAATCTTCTTCAGAGTGAGATTTGCGGCTTGCTCTTGACCAACTATTACCAAAAGCAATTGCCCAACGTGGATTAATGGATGCAAACAAAGCTCTAATTATCTTTGAGCCAAAAAGACTTTTCATAAATAAATACTTCTTGTCTGTTTTGTCTAATCCATCACCATGAGCCAGATAGAATATATATCCATCAATATTTTGTATTAATTCTTTTGTGCAAACAATCATTCCAATTTCTTTTTGAAAATAATCTCTAATCCACTGGTCATGATTACCTGTAAAGAAGTAAATCTGAGTTCCCCTATCAACTATTGAGGCTAAAGTTCCAAGCAAACGAACATAGTATTTTGGAACAACATATTTGTATTCATGCCAAAAATCAAATATATCTCCCATAAGATAAATTGTCTTAGCATCTTTTTCTGCCTCCAAAAGGAATCTAACTAACTTCTTCTCCCTAACAAGAGATTCTTCATAATTGGGAACTCCCAAATGTGTATCAGCAACAAAATAATATTTATCTTTTATCATTTCTTATTTGCTAATTCTTTTGGTTGAGCATAAAGAGAATCTTGTGTAGCTTTTGCTTTTGCATCATCAATTAAGTTCTTTAGTCCAATTGTATGTTTGTTGTTTGGATATTTCTTATATAGCTCAGCATAAACTTCCTCATATACATTGATATCTTTGTTAAGGTTAAATAAATAGTGATTATCAAATGAGCGATACAATGCTATTATGCAAGACAAAGAGCCTTTATTGTCTTTTAGAAACTTTCTTATAATATCTTTTTGATGTATCTCTAAAATATTGTATTGGTCTAAAAGCTCTGCTTTAAACTCCTCAAAGTTGTTTACGTATTTATTCTCATATAGTGTTCGTTTGATTTCAGCCAACACTGTGTTGGTTTTAATGTATTCTTGATTTAGTTGATAAAGTAGTTCTGATTCTTTTGAGTTTTTAACTGTATAGGTTGAAGAAAGTGAATTAAAAGACCCTGATATTATTATATCTTCTTGTTTTTGAGGAATAAGTGTTATGTAATCATTTTCATTTCCCATCAAAATATATATTGATGGTTCTTTATATTTATAGTCTAAACTAAACTTCCCTTTGTCATCTATTTCAATTGTATCTAAAGGCATTAACCCTTGACCTGTCATTTCCAAAAAATAAAGGTTTTTACTTTCTCCTTTATTCAATTGACCACTTATTCTAAAGCTGTCCTTATCCATTTTATTGCATCCAGCAAATACTAAAAGCAAAACTATTATTCCTATTATCTTTTTCATAATTCAATTATTAAATCTTATTTGTGTAACTTCTCAATAAATGATCAGCAATAGTTAGAGCTGCCATTGATTCAACTATTACAATTGAACGTGGCAGAACACATTTATCATATCGTCCTTTATTTTCAATTTCTTGTATCACTCCATCTTTACTAATGTAAGAAACGTCTCTATTTAAGGTTGGTATTGGTTTAAACCCAACTCTAAAAAAAATAATCATTCCATTAGAAATACCTCCTTGTATTCCTCCAGAGTGATTTGTTTTGGTTGAAAAATCTTCATTCCAATTATCCAATTGTTCTGAACCATATTCCATACATCCTTTAAATCCATCTCCAAACTCAAAAGCCTTAACAGAAGGAATACTTATCATAGCCTTTGCCAAATCAGCACTTAATTTGTCAAAAACTGGCTCTCCCAATCCAACAGGCATATTATTTATTTCGCAAGTAATTGTTCCACCAAGAGAATCTCCTTCCCTGTTTATTTTCTCAAATGCTTTTTCAATTTCTTCCTTTTGAGTTAAATAATCCCATTTACCTATTTTTTCAATTTGGGCATTGATTGAAATATTTGCTTTATGCTTTAAAAACAATTTTGCAATACTTCCTCCAACCACTCTTGATAGAGTTTCTCTTGCTGAAGCTCTTCCTCCACCTGAGGAAGCATTTATACCAAATTTTCTATTGTAAGTGAAATCTGCATGAGAGGGACGGAATAATTCTTTTAAATCTTTATAGTCTTCTTTATTATAATTTTCATTCTTAACAAAGAAAGCAATTGGAGTACCTAAAGAAATATTATTTTCAATTCCAGAAGCAAAAATAAGTTTGTCTTCTTCACTTCTTGATGTAGAAATATCTTTTTGAGTTGGTTTCCTTCTTTGAATTTCACTATTAATAAAATCTAAATCAATAGTCAAACCAGCAGGACATCCATCAATAACTCCTCCAACAAAGTCGCTATGTGATTCTCCAAAAGTAGTCAATTTAAAAACCTTACCTATTGTATTGCCTGCCATTATGTAAAAATATATTTTCTCTTAAGCCTTGCAAAATTATTGAAAAAAAAAGTTAGAGCAAAGGTTTTGATAAAATAAATGAAAATGACTTAGATTAAGGAGATAGAAAAAAGATATCAACAATAAAAAAGGAGTGTATTTCGTACACTCCTTAGTTTGTTTTATTTTACAACCAATTTCTTAGTTATTTTTCCTTTGTCGGTAATTAAGTTTACGACATAATTACCCTTAGCAAGTGAACTTATATCTATCGTAGCTTCTTTTCTATTTAGTGTTATTGCCTTTGCTTTCTTTCCTAAAGCATCGTAAAACTCTATTTCTTTTATTATTTCTTGACTTTCTATATTTAAAGTATTTTCTGCTGGATTTGGATAAAGCTTTATTGTATTATCATTACTTATTTCTTCTGGCAAACTTAATCTTTGAACTTTAAGTATTGGAAGAAACTCTATAAATGTTTTTTGGAATATATTATAAACTGGGTCATCAGCAAATCTCACCCATTTATTATCTTTCTTTAACCATGGACTTTCTTCAAATCTACAAGCAATTAATGTATCTGTTACTGTTGCCCAAGGGTCTGGATTATCATAGTTTATTCCAACAAAAATTGTATCATATGGTAAGCCTCTTGATGTAAGTAAGTTTTCCAAACAACCAGTTGAATCATACAAACTCCAAGTACAAAGATAATTTATATTAAATCCATGTTGATTATATGAAAGTATATCGCCTGCTAAATAGAAGTCTCTTAATGATATTTCATTAGAGAACCAATGCCTTTTATATCCATTAGAATCTGGAGTTTGCCAAGGGTATACTGACGATTGTCCTAATTCATTAAATCCCTCGTCCATTATACGAAAGAATACAGTTCCATTTAAAGAAGGATCTAAACTTCCATTACCAATTTTAACAGCTATTCCAATTACAGTAACAGTTGAATCAAAATGATAAGGTTGAGCTACTCCCTGCACTCCATATTGATTTCTTCCTGTAACTGAACCATCTATGTAACATGGTATTGTTGTACCAGGTAAAGTTGTTAAAGGAGGAATACAACTATCGCAATATCTTGCTTTATCTTCATGATAATAGATACTTAAGCCCATTGGACATTCACTTAAATCATAAGGATGAAATACTATTGTATCATATTGTGTTTGCGCATTTATTTGCAATAATGCAAAAACCAATGCAATTGTTAAGATTAGCTTTTTCATATCTATTATAAATTTTTAATTATCTGATTTCTTTAAACATTTAACTTCTATTTTTTCCACTCTTGGTATCATTAAATCCATTTTATGAATTATCGTTGTATTGCCATAATAGTAAAATCCTGGAGCATAAGGATACATAAGAGCAAATGAACATTGGAATAGACTATCAAATTGTGTAAAAATATTTATTTCTCTTTGATGAATCGTTTTTATATCATATTTTCTGCATTGATTAGTTAAAAAATTATTTGTTTCATTATCCAACAATCCTAATTTAGTTCCAACATTCCCAATAAGAGCAAAATTGGTTTTGTCGTATCTTAAAATATTATTCCATTTTTGATAAGAGAAAATCTCTTGTGGTACATATAAATAATTTGTTATATAGTTACCAAAAGTTGCAGTGGGATAAATATTTTCATACATATCCACATAGTATAAAATATTATTAATACCATAAATATCTTTTTCTTTTAAAAGTAGTAGATGATCTATTTCTGGAATATATTCTATGTCTTGCATATTAATCTGCTTTATATCAGAGTCAACTAGTGATGAATGAATAAACTGACACGGTTCTTCATCTAAATTAACTTTTGTAACTATTGTTCTTATTTGATCACCCATAGGATATTCGCAAGCTACATGTGCTATTGCTACATTATCTTTATCTAAAGCCTCTAACCTAAAACCATACTCAGCATGTGATATATCTGAAGAAGATAGATTAATTCGGTTAGAGGTATGATTATTAAAATCATTTTTATCGAATTTCCTCAGAACAATAAATTTACTGTGACTTATTAATCCTGTTATTGAAGGATCAAATAGATAAGTTGAAGCTAAACAAATATAATTATCTGTTATTGCCAAATCTTGGAATTCTTCATATTTATATCTATCAATAGTATCATCATCATCTGGAGTAAACTCATGCCTATATAAACTAAATGAATTAACAGAAGGAAATGCAGGGTTTAATATTGTCTCTGTTATTTTATATCCAATAAAACAATCAAAATAATTTGTATCTGGATAAACCCAACAATCAGGATCAGGATTTGGATCTATTTTAAGTGGATTTGGATCATAAGCAACAGGGCACTCATAAGGAGGTGCAGAATATAATTGTTTTCCTATCCCAACAACCATTCTTTCTCCTCTACTATTATGATATGTCTTTATCTTATTCACAACAGTTGTAGTGGGAACTCGAGAATAGTTATATTGTATATTTCCTGTATTATTAAATAAATCTGTTATACTTACATAAGCTATAAATCCTTGAGTAGAACCTTTAAAATATTCATCTACTTTATTCATATATCCACATAAATATATAGAATCACCCATTATTGAAAAATCTTTTACTTTTAATTCATCTGATATGTCTGCAAAAATAGGTAAATATTTATCTTGTTCAATTAAATAAAATATATTTCTTTTGCTTCCTTCTAATTTAGTTAGAACTATATGATATCGATCCTTATATTTTAAAATCTTTTGAGTGTAATCAACTACTGACTCACTTGCATTAATTTCATAAGCCCCACTAATAATATTATATGGAGAGATAATCTGTGATTTTGAGGGTTTACTTACTATTATTAGACTTACAGTCAATAATAGTATAATCAATAACTTCATTTTCATAAGCTTATTTTTTTATAAGGTTAATATTGTTTTTAGGATTGAATGTAAAAGGGAAATTAGAAAGGATGGGATTGAATTTACAAAGAAAGGGTAATGCTATAAGAATAACATAAAGAAGGAATAGGAAATTATAAACAAAAACTATCATATAAATATGATTTATAATTTTCGACAAATATACAATATTTTTCTTTTACAGACAAAATAATATTATAATAAATGTTAATATTAATTTCTCTTGTGAAATTTCTCTTTAAAGGTATCTTATGTTTAAAAAGGATTATTGATATGAAAAGATGGCATCTTTTGTGCAAATAATAACATCTTTTGATGAAATAATTAGAACTTTTATTAATAGATATACTCTTTTCATAAACTCATGATATTAAACAGAGAATTAAAGATAGATTATAATAGATAATTGCGTTAGATCCAGATATTTATTCAACAAACAAAATAAACTAAGTCCTTACCATCAGAGGACTTAGTCCTTTACCCCTGAGGACTTAGTCCTTGGGCATGGAAGACTTAGTCCTTTGGGGGTAAGGACTAAGTCTATTTTACATAAGAATAATAAAACAAAAAAAACCTTATCCTGTTTTATCAGAATAAGGTTTCTTAAGTATTATTTTTTCTAACTATTTCTTTTTTGTTGTCTTCTTTGCAGCTGTTGTTGTCTTTTTTGCAGTTGTTGCAGTTTTCTTTGCCGTTGTTTTAGATGCAGTTGTTTTTGTAGAAGCTGATTTAGTTTGCTTTGTTGCTCTTGAAGAAGTTTTTTTAGTTGGAGTTTTTTCAATAATCTCAAGACATTCTTGAAGAGTCAGGCTTTCAATTTCTTTTGATTTTGGAATTTTATAGTTACTTCCATTTTGTTTAATGTATGGTCCATAAATTCCATCCAAAATCTCAATTGATTTATCTTCTTCAAATGATTTAAGAACTTTCTTTTCTTTTGAAGGCTTGTTTTTAATCAATTCAATACACTTTTCCAATTCAATTGTGTAAGCATCTTCAGTTTTGGGAATTGAAATATTTGTTTTGCCATATTTAATGTAAGGACCAAAACGTCCAACGTTTACAATTACTTCTTCTCCTTCATAATTACCTAAATTTCTTGGCATTTGGAATAATGTTAAAGCTTCTTCCAAAGTAATTTCTTCAATTCTTTGATCTTTCTTCATTGAAGCAAATTTAGGCTTTTCTTCATTTGAAGTTTCTCCCATTTGAACCATTGCTCCAAAACGACCAATCTTTGCATAGATGTTTTGACCTGTTTTTGGATCTTGACCCAAAAGTCTTTCACCACTTGTTCTTTCTGATTTATCTAATGCAGTTAAAACTTCAGTATGAAATGGTTTATAGAAAGAGCTTATCATCTTTTGCCAATCCTTCTTGCCTTGAGAAATTTCATCAAATTCTTTTTCAATACTGGCAGTAAAGTTATAATCAATTACATCTTCAAAATTTTGAACAAGAAAGTTATTAACTATTGTTCCAATATCGGTTGGGAACAGTTTTGCCTTTTCAGCTCCATAGTTTTCTTTTTCTTTCTTTTCTTTAATTTCATTATTTTGAAGTGTGATTATCTCAACTTCTCTTTTCTTGGCAGGACGATCTTCTCTTACAATATATTCTCTTTTTTGAATTGTACTGATTGTTGGAGCATAAGTTGAAGGACGACCAATTCCCAAGTCTTCAAGTTTTTTCACAAGGGTTGCTTCGTTATAGCGTGGAGGTTGAAGAGTGTAAGTTTGTTTTGCAATTGAATTTGCCAAACTAAGATTATCTCCTTTCTTTAAATCAGGAAGTTTTGAAGAAAATTCTTCATTCTCTTCATCATCATCTTTTGAAACTGAATAAACTTTAAGGAATCCATCAAAGATTATAATTTCTCCTTGAGCAATATAGTTTTCCTTACGAGTTGATATATCAATATTAATTGTAGTTTTTTCCAATTTTGCATCAGCCATTTGAGATGCAATTGTTCTTTTCCAAATCAATTCATACAATCTTTTGGCAGAAGCATCACCTTCAATGGTTTTATTCTGCATGTATGTTGGACGAATTGCTTCGTGAGCTTCTTGTGCTCCCTTACTCTTTGTTGAATATTGTCTTGTTTTAACATATTCAGCTCCAAAAGTATTTTCAATCTCTGTTTTAGCTAAACTTAAAGCCATTTGAGAAAGGTTAACAGAGTCTGTTCTCATATAAGTTATATGTCCAGCTTCATATAGTTGCTGAGCAACAAGCATGGTTTTTGAAACAGGGAAACCAAACTTGCGAGAAGCTTCCTGTTGAAGAGTTGAAGTTGTGAATGGAGGAGCTGGAGTTTGTTTAGACGGTTTTTTCTCAACACTATTTACAGTAAAAATAGCACCAATACAATCTTTTAAAAATTCAAGAACATCTTCTTTTTTATCAAAACGCTTGTTAAGAGTTGAAGAAAGTATTTTTGTTGATGAAGGAATATTAAATTCTGCAGTAATCTTAAATTGAGATGTTGGAGTAAAAGAACGAATTTCATTTTCTCTCTCAACAATTAAACGAACTGCAACTGATTGAACTCTACCAGCAGAAAGAGATGGTTTAACCTTTCTCCAAAGAATTGGAGATATTTCGTAACCTACAATTCTGTCTAATACTCTTCGTGCCTGTTGAGCATTAACTAAATCAATATCTATTGTTCTTGGATTTTCAACAGCATTAAGAATTGCCGTTTTTGTGATTTCATTAAAAACTATTCTCTTAATTTTTGCTTCATCCAAATTAAGAGCTTCTTTTAAATGCCAAGCTATCGCTTCTCCCTCACGGTCTTCATCGGATGCCAGCCAAACAACCTCAGCTTTTGAAGCATCTTTTTTAAGTTCTAAAACAATCTTTTGTTTATCTGAAGGTATTTGATAGTTCGGTTGAAAATTATTTTCTATATCAATACTGATATCTTTTTTTAAAAGGTCTCTAATATGTCCAAAACTAGATTTAACAACAAAGTCTTTTCCTAAAAACTTCTCAATAGTCTTTGCCTTTGCAGGCGACTCCACAATCACAAGATTTTTTCCCATAAATATTTTAAAAATTTACAGCTGCAAAAGTACAATAAAAATAAAAACCGCCAATGAAATCTTTTCTTTATATTGTTTTAGAAGAACCAAGCCAAAGAGACTACAAAGCCATTCTGATTTGATTTAACTGCATCATCTGAAGCAGTCTGATGTAATATATCATCAGGAATTTCTTTTAATGGAGTTTGGAAATTATAGAAATAAGCAATGCTTGCTTGTATTTTCCATACTTCAAATCCCAATCCAGCATTTAATCCCCAGTTAAAGTTTTCTGGAGAATACTTAATTGTTGAAGTAGATTTTGTTAAAGAATAATTAGGCAGAACAATATCACCCGAATTGTGTAGCATAATTTCTAAACTTGGACCTGCAAAAGCAAACACTTTAAAAGGTTTAATTCCTAATTTATATTTAAAATTTACTGGAATTATCAAATAACCAACACTAACTGATTTTTGCAAATCACTTCCTGTAATTCTTTCCAATTCATAAAGAGCTGAAACCTCAAATCCAATATTGAGAATTGGAAAAATACATTCAGAAGTTAATCCCAAATTAAATGGTCGTGAAGTTTCAATTTTTGCATTTTTAATTTCAAGATTTTGAATATTAAAAGGAACTCCTGCTTTTACCCCAAATTTTAATTGTGCATAACTACTAAGCTGAACAATCATCAGGCAAAAAATAAAAAATAATAACTTCTTCTTCATAATACTAATTGTTTTTATATATTTGCATTAATAAAAAGTGATTTAAAATGAAAAACATCCATGTGTTTTTAATTCTTACAATCATACTTTTTTCATCTGCAAAAATAACATATTGTGGAGAAAATTTGTATAAAAATTTGAATTTTATTGAAAATAAAGGTCAATGGGAAAGTAGAATTATTTTTAAAACAACTCTTACCAATGGTGCTGCATTTTTAGAAAAAAATTGTATAACCTTCTCTCTTTCTGATTACAAAAGAGAATGCAAACACGACAACCAATCACCAAAAGATCATAATTGCGAAGAAGACAAAAATATAATCAATAATCATGCTTTCAGGCTCAAACTACTAAATAGCAATGAGCAAAACAATATTATTCCAAACCAAAAAAGCACGAGCTACAACAATTACTACATTGGCAACGATAAATCTAAATGGGTAAGTAAAGCTTATTCTTATGGAGAAATACTTTACAAGGATATTTATTCAAATATTGACTGGAAGGTTTATTCTGAAGGAAACAATATTAAGCATGATTTTATTTTACACTCTGGTGCAAAGGTTGAAGATATTTCTCTCTTCTATGAAGGAATTGATAAATTAAACATTAAGAATGAAAACTTAATTTTATACACCTCCATTGGACAATTAGTTGAAGTTAAACCTTACGCCTATCAAATTATTAATGGAGACAGCATTAAAATAGAGGCTGAGTTTGTTCTAAATAACAACATAATTACATATAAAATTGGAAATTATAATAAGGATTATGATTTAGTTATTGACCCAACACTTGTTTTTTCAAGTTACACTGGTGCTTTGTCTGATAATTGGGGATTTACTGCCACTTACGACAAGATGCGAAATGCTTATCTTGGAGGAATTGTTTCAGGAATTAATTATCCTATAACTATTGGTGCATTTCAAACAACTTATGGTGGAGGAAATTGGGATGTTTCTATTTCTAAATTCAGTCATGATGGAGTTAATTTGATTTACTCAACATACTTGGGAGGTTCAGGTTGTGAAATGCCTCATAGTTTGATTGTAAATGAATTTGATGAACTTATAGTTTTTGGAACAACTGGAAGTAACAACTTTCCTACCACAACTAATGCTTTTCAAAGAATATTTGCAGGAGGAGATTCTGCTTCCTATGATGGTTCAATAAATTTCAATCAAGGATGTGATATTTTTATTTCAAAATTTGCCCACGATGGAACATCTCTTGAAGCTTCAACCTACGTTGGAGGAAGTAAGAATGATGGATTAAACTTTAGAAACTCCTATAATGAAAACCAAATTTATTATTTAGGTAACGATTCTCTTTACAGTAATTATGGAGATGGAGCAAGAGGAGAGATAATAACAGATGACATGAGTAATATTTATGTTGGCTCGTGCACCTTCTCTCAAGATTTTCCAACAACGCCCAATTCATTTAATCCAAATTATATAGGCAAACAAGATGGAGTTGTTTTCAAAATTGATTTCAACCTTTCCACAATGCTATTCTCTTCCTATATTGGAGGAAGTGAGGATGATGCTGTTTTTTCAATAGATACTGATGATGATTATAAACTTTATGTTGCTGGAGGAACTGTTTCTCATAATTTTCCTACAAGTTCATGGGCATACTCTCCTTCCTTTAATGGAGGAAATACTGATTGCTTTCTTTCTTTAATATCATATAACGGAGAAACAATGCTTGCATCTACTTTTTTTGGTTCTGACAAAAAAGACCTTTCTTATTTTGTAAGAACAGATAAATATAATAATCCTCATATTTTTGGAATTACCAATGCTACAGGGATGACTTTAATTCATAATGCAACTTACGGCATTCCTAATAGTGGTCAATTTATTGCAAAGTTTTCTCCAAATCTTCAAACCCTTACTTGGAGTACAGTTTTTGGGTCAGGAATTGGAAGACCTAATATTTCGACTTCAGCTTTTGCTGTTGATGTTTGTGGAAGAATTTACTGCACTGGCTGGGGAGGAATGGGCAATTTAACTACAAGCAACATGCAAACAAGTTCAAATGCTTTTATGCAAACAACCGACGGAGGAGATTTTTATATAATATCTATTGCTTCCGATGCTTCAACGATGGACTACGCAACTTTCTTTGGAGCAAACGGAATTGCAGACCATGTTGATGGTGGGACAAGTCGTTATGACAAGTTTAGCACAGTTTATCAGGCAGCTTGTGCTGGATGTGGAGGTAATCAAGGTTTCCCAACATATCCTTCAAATGTTTATAGTCCAAGAAATCGTTCTAACAATTGCAATGCTGCTGTTTTTAAATTTAATGTTCATGAAGATTATGCTGTGGCTGATTTTGGATTCCCTCCAATTGGTTGTGCTCCTCAGACTATAAACTTTCAAAACTACGGAAGAGGAACTTCTTATATTTGGGACTTTGGCGACGGAACATTATCTAATGACACTAATCCAATTCACACCTACAATACAAGTGGTTTATATGAAATTACTTTAATAGCAAACTTTGAAAATGGATGCGTTTCTTCTGATACAATGAAACATACTGTTTTGGTTTTGGGAAATACTTCAAGAGAAATTGATTCAATTGGAACATGCCCCAATTATGCAATTCAAATTGGCATTCCTCCCATCTCTCAAAGCAACTTAACCTTTTCTTGGTCTCCAGCAGAACTCCTAACTGACCCAACAATATCTAATCCTTATGCTATAATTAATCAGACAACAGATTTCCGATTAATTCTTACCGATGGAATATGTTGGGATACCATTTACCAAAGAGTTTATATTAAAAAATTAGAAATTGATATTCAAGACGCCATTAACACTTGCAATAGTCCAATTGATTTAACTGTTCCTGCTGACTATTACTCCAGCTATAAGTTTTCTTTTTCAAGAGACTTCTCTTCGCTTATAAATACTGACACAACAAATAATTCAACAATAATATATTTAAATCAAAGTCGATATGTTTATATTTGGGTTGAGAAAGACGGTTGCTCTGGATTGGACAGCGTTTGGATTGGATTCAATGGAACAAGTTTAACTGTTCAAACAGACGATGTAAGTTGCTTTGGAAACAATGATGGGCAGGCTACTGCAATAATTAGTGGAGGAATTAGCCCTCATACTTATGAGTGGAGTAACGGACAAACTGGAGTCAGCTCAATTTCTGGACTTTCTCCAAACAACTATTGGGTTAAAGTTACTGAAGCCTCTGGATGTAATTCAACTCTTCCTTTTACCATTTCATCACCTTCAACTCTAACTTATTCTTTCACTAAGGTTAATAACCCATGTAATGGAATTTGCATTGGAGAAATAGACATTAACCCTTTGGAAGGAACTTCTCCTTATTCAATTCTTTGGGAAGACGGTCAAACTCAATTTTCAATTAATAATCTTTGCTCAAAAGACTATATTTTTACAATTACTGATGCTAACAATTGCACACTTACCGATACAATTAGCATAATTAATGAGGCTAATTTCATCACTGTTCTAACAAAAAAAGACCTTAACTGTATTGAAGCCTGCGAAGGAGAAATAACTGCAAATGTTGGAGGAGGAACAGCTCCTTATTATTACTTATGGAGTAATGGTGATACAACCCAAGCGATAACTGACCTTTGCGTTGGAGATTATAATGTTCAAACAACCGACTCCTATGGATGCAAATCTTCAGATACAATATCCATTGTTAACTTGGATATATTCCGTGACTTTGAAATTAACGCATCAAAAACAGAAATTTATGATGGAGAAGTAATTGTTCTAAGTGTAACTAATTATCCAGGCTTAACTTATTTATGGTCTCCATCAACATATTTAAATAATCCAAACAATGCAAAGGTATATGCAACACCACTTCAATCCATAACCTATCAAGTCTTTGTTACCGATGGAAATGGATGTGATTTCACAGACAGCATAAGGATTAAAGTGGAAGTCATTAATTGTGGCGAACCCAATATATTTATTCCAAATGTATTTACTCCCAATTCCGATGGCAAAAACGATGTTATTAAAGTAAGTGGAGAACATATTGAGAAAATTAAATTTATTATTTTTGATCGTTGGGGAGAAGAAGTGTTTGCAACAACAGATCAAAACCAAAGTTGGGACGGAACTTACAAAGGACAAGACTGCCTTGCAGGAGTATATTTCTATCGTTTGGAAATAGAATGTGGACTTGGCAGAACATTCAAAAAGAGTGGAGATATAACACTTATAAGATAGCTATAATTTTAAGAGAAAGAAAAAAGACTAATGGCAAAACAGAAATATTATGTAGTTTGGCAAGGACATAAAAAAGGAGTATTTGAATCGTGGCAAGAATGTCAAGAACAGATTAAAGGATTTCCTCAAGCACAATATAAATCATTTAGCAACAAAATAGAAGCAGAATTTGCTTTTAAAGAAAAAGCAGAAAAACATTTATACGCAAAAGCAAACAACAAAACCTCAACACCATCACAAACCCTAATTTCCGAAGCAGGCTCTCCAATAATGGAAAGCATAGCAACCGATGCAGCATGCAGTGGCAATCCTGGAAAAATGGAATACCAAGGAGTAAGCAGCAAAACCAAAAAACAACTCTTTCACTACTCCCATCCTTGTGGGACAAATAATATTGGAGAATTCTTAGGCTTGGTTCACGGACTCTCCTACCTCAAACGCCACAACCTCAACCTTCCGCTCTACACCGATAGCGTAAATGCAATGAAATGGGTTAAGCAGAAAAAATGCAAAACCAAACTTGAACGCAATTCAAAGACTGAAGACTTATTTAAATATATTGAAAGAGCAGAGAAATGGCTTCAGGAAAACACCTACACAACCAAAATTCTAAAGTGGAATACAGAAGCTTGGGGTGAAATTCCAGCTGATTTTGGTAGAAAATAAATAATAGTTATTCAGCTAAAAAGAATAACGTATTTTTTATCTCCTATTTCGTTTCTTAATAGTTTTGAAGAACTTTATACCCACCATTTCTTTTCTTAGTTTAGACTCAGCCCTAAATGAAATTTTACCAACCTTAACTTTATTAGGCTTGCATTCTTTCTCGGTATTGCATGCCTCTCCAGTAACAGAAAGACTGAATGTTCCAATTCCGTCCAACTTAATATTATAACCCAACTTCAATCTATTTTTCAAAACAATTGAAAACGCTTTCAAAGCTCCAATAACATCAGGTTCTGAAAGACTTGTTGCTTCAGCAATATCCCTTGCCATATCTTCCGAACTAAAATGTCCAGCAGAAACTGCATTAGGATAATACCTTACAACCTCTTGACCATCCTTGTCAATAAATTTCTTAGCACTTACGCTATAATACCTTCTCATAAAATTACATATTTTTAAATTAAACAATATCTCTTATTATATACAATCAACAAACTCTAATAAAATGGAAAGTTGAAATAACCACTTTATAAATCTTCAAATGATTGATTATAAAATGCAAAGATAGGAAAAAAATTTGACAAAATCAAGTAAAAATTTTGCAACCTGCCAGGATACATAGTGCAAGGTGGCAGGATACATGATGTAAGGTGACAGGATACACTCTACATCCTGCCACCTTGCAAAAATTAAATCAAGCATAAAGAAATTTATTCCCTATTCTAAATAATTTATATCTTGATTTGAGAAAATTATATCTAATCAAGAAACATATATATAACTTAACACACAAAAGAAGTATATTAATTCAGCAAGAAAATAATTGATTGTTTGACATTTAAGATAAATTATAGACTTCATCTCTTAGGAGACAAAGAAATAGTTGTATAATTGTGAGGAAATAAATAAATTTCTAACTGCAATACTTTAATTTACAATTAATTTTCTTGTAATATTATCATTACTATTTACGACTTTTAAATTATAAATTCCTTTTGCAATATCTCTTACATTTATTTCTAATTTTCCTTGCTCATTATTAAATAAATATGTTCTAATTATTCTACCATATATATCATATAACAAGACATCAGCCTTTTCCTTTAATCCATTAATTTCTAGTATTGTTTTATCATTTGTAGGATTTGGATAAAGTTTTATTGATAATTCATTATTAGTAATATCTGAGATTCCTATATTTTTATTAGAAACCAAGTTTGAACGAATTGAACTATATGTTTTGGTTGGAAAACAAGATTCATTTAATAGTATTTCGATTTGATAGTAAATTGTTCCTGATGGTGCATTGAGATCTGTGTATGAAGTATTATCTCCTGATATTGTTTCTATAAATTCTAAGGAATGTAGTGAATCTCCTTGTCCTCGATAAATATTATATGTTGAGTATAATATGCCTTGATATGGGCTCCAATTTAAATTCCAATTATTTCCTATTCCTTGACTTATTGTTAGGTGCATTGTTTTATGTTGATAACTTAATGATGATTCATTATTGCAACTATCAATTGCAGATATTTTATAGATATATGCTTTAACTTCAGGGTTTGATGAAGTGTCAATATATGATATGCTATCATAAGAGACAGTTGCTAATAAATCATATTGACCAATTTGATTCCCTTGTCGATATACATTATAATAATCAACTATTTCATCTCTTTTCCATACAATTTCATTATGATTATTTTCATCTACTGTTACCATGCATATTTTAGGAGTTGGAGACTCTGCATATGTTAAATTTATTCTATAATAAATACTATCGCAACCATCCATTGAACTAATAACTTGAGTGTAAACTCCAGCAGAATCAATATTTAATCCATTAAAAGAATATGTACTTCCTTGACATATTAATGCATCTATATATGTTGGAGTTATTCCTTCATTAGTGATTATATTAAAATTATTCCAATTATTAGCTGCTTGGTATAATGGCACAGAACCACAAGGAACAAATAAAATAGTATTAGGAAAATTATAATTAAATGTAGTATTTGTAATTATTGGTGGCTCAGTTGATTTAACAACAATTGAGATTAGAGGAGTAGAATAAAAAGCACCATTCCCAATTGATGTAACAGAATTTGGAATAGTAATAGAAGTTAAGTTACTACAACCTTCGAAAGCATAATCTCCAATTGATGTAACAGAATTTGGGATAATTATAGAAGACAAACTATTACAAAAACCAAAAGTATTATCATTTATTTTTGTAATAGAATTGCCTAAATTTATAGTAACTAAACTGTCACACCAATAAAATGCTCTATCTCCAATTGAAGTAACAGAATTTGGAATAATAATAGAAGATAAACTATAGCACATCTGAAAAGCACCATAACCAATATTTATTACAGAATTTGGGATAATTAAAGAGGTTAATCTTCTACAGCTTTGAAAAGCACAAGATCCAATAGAAGTAATAGCATTCCCAAAAGAAATCGAATTTAGACTGTCACAAAATGAAAAAGCAAAGTTTCCAATTGTCGTAACAGAATTTGGTATAGTAATATGAGTTAGACTTTGACAAAACATAAACGCATTGTTCCCGACTGATGTAACAGAATAATTTATAGAATTATTAATTACTGATGATGGAATTTCTATTGAATCTGCATAAGAAGTTGAATCTGTATTAGTAACCTCAACTGTATATGGATATGATGAAGATGTTATATTATAATATATCGTATCGCCATCATTATTTATAGCAAAGAAATCATATGCTTTTGCACTAAAACTAACACTTGTCAGTACAAGAATAAAAATAATAGATAATTTTTTCATGATGATTTGATTTAATTTGATTTAATTTGATTTTTAGCTAATTATATGCCGCAAAGGTATATATTTTTATATCAAAAAAACAAATTAAATCATCAATATTTTAAAAAATTATTTTATTCTTAATCTCTCTTATTATAGCTATTATTAAAGAAAATACAATTAAATAATTTTAGTTGCATATTCCTTATTTCTTTTTCGGAATAGTTACGGCTTGTTTTGTCCAGTTGTTTAGAAATGATACTACTTCTTTTTCGCTGTATCCTTCGCCTTTTTCAAGATAAGCGGAGTTTTGGGTGTGGACTCTTTCGCCTTTTTCGTTAAGGATTACAAAAACAGGAAAGCCAAATCTTTCTGGATAGCCCAAACGTTTCATTGCTTTTGTATTTTCGTTGGCTTTGGAATAGTTGATATGAACAAAAACAAAATTATCTTCTAAGGTTTTCTTCACGTTTTGATTGGTATTGGCAAATTCATTAAACATCAAGCACCATTTGCACCAGTTGCCTCCAACCATAGCAAATACATATTTATTATTTGCTTTAGCTGTTTGAATTGCTTCAAGCAGTTGTTTATCTCCGTCTTTTGTTTCGTCATATACTTTTTGTGAAAAAAGTAAGTTTGAACTGATAAGGGTTAGAATAGCTAAAATTAATATTCTTTTCATATTCATATCGTTTTAATTTTGCAAATTTAGAATAAAATTATTTTCTCAAAAATAATTTGCAAGATATTTGCTTTTTTTATATATTTGCTTGTTAAAATAGTTATCCACTAAATAAAAATAAAATTATGAGCATTAAAGGAACAAAAACAGAACAAAATTTATTGAAGGCTTTTGCTGGAGAATCTCAAGCAAAAAATCGTTACACCTATTTTGCAAAAGAAGCAAAGAAAGAAGGTTATGAACAAATTGCTGCTATTTTTATGGAAACAGCTATTCAAGAAGAACAACACGCCAAACAATTCTTCCGTTATCTTGAAGGTGGTATGTTGGAAATAACAGCTATGTATCCTGCAGGTATTATTGGTACAACTCAAGAAAACCTGAAAGCTGCTGCTGATGGAGAAAATGAAGAATGGACTCTTCTTTATCCTGAATTTGCTCGCATTGCTGAAGAAGAAGGTTTCCCTAAGGTTGCTGCAACTTTTAAGAGCGTATCTAAAGCAGAAAAAGTTCATGAAGATCGTTACAGAAAGCTTTTGAAAAACATTGAAGAAAACAAAGTTTTTGAAAGAGAAGGAGAAGTTTTCTGGTATTGCAGAAACTGCGGTTATGTTCATTTTGGCAAGAAGGCATTAGAAAAATGTCCTGCATGTCAACATCCTAAAGCTTATTTTGAAATACAATCCCTAAACTACTAATAAAGTTTCACATTTTATTAGTTGCTTTAAAAAGAAAACAGCTACCAAAATTTTGGTAGCTGTTTTTATTTTATTCTATTGGTTTCTTACTTGGAATGATTGAGGTGTAAAGGTAACGTTTGATGGAACGTTTTGGCGTTTTCTCAAATTCTTCTTCTTGAAGATAGATGTAGGAAATTTGACTATAGGCAGGAAGTTCTTTATTTAATTCTTCCTTAATTTTTCTAATAATTGACTTTGAGCGAACAATATCAATTCCTTCTTTGTCTAACATATCCTGATTCAAATAAACCATAGCCACTAACTTCCCCTCTTGTTCCAAAACAATGCTTTCCATAACATATTCCATAGAGTTTAGTTTGTCTTCAATTTCTTCAGGATAAATATTTTGACCACTTGAGCCAAGAATCATATTCTTAATTCTTCCTTTAATAAAAAGGTATCCATCCTTATCAATTAATCCTAAATCTCCTGTTCTAAACCATCCATCCTCAGAAAGCACTGCAGATGTTGCTTCAGGATTTTTATAATACCCCATCATAACATGATCTCCCTTAACCATTATTTCTCCAACAATATTTTCACTATCAGGGGAATCAATCTTTATTTGCATTCTTGTGACAACTTTTCCACAGGAACCTTGTCTAAAAGTTTTCCAATTTGAATAAGTAATAATTGGAGAACATTCAGTCATTCCATAACCAATGGTATATCTTAATCCTAAGTTTTTAAAGAATGCTTCAACTTCTTGATTAAGAGCTGCACCTCCAATAATAATTTGATTGAACTTACCTCCAAATGCAGTATTTATTGATGATAGTATTTTATTTTTTATTATGCTGTCAATAATTGGAGTATTCAGTAATATTTTAATAAGAGTTTTATCAATCATTGGTTTTATTTTAGACTTGTAAATCTTTTCAACGATTAAAGGAACTGCAATAATAAGGTCTGGTTTAACACTTTCAAATGCTTCTGCAATAATTTTTGGACTTGGAACACGTGTTAGAAAATGGATATGCATTCCAACCATAAATTCAAAAATAATTTCAAAAGCCATTCCATACATGTGAGCCATTGGAAGCATTGAAATTATATTCATTCCAACAGTCATTTCTGGTAATTCTTCTGTTGCAAAAAGGAGATTGGAGTTTACTGCTTTATAAGACAACATTACTCCTTTTGAAAGAGAGGTTGTGCCAGAAGTGTAGTTGATAATTGCTAAATCATTTATATTTTCACGTTCATACTTAACATTTTCTCTACGAAATCCTTTTGGATATCTCTTTCTGAACTTCTCTTCAATTCTTTGATATGCCTTTTTGCATGAGTTGCAGGAAGAAACCAAACTGAAATCAGTCAAAAGAATAATTCCATTTAATCCGTCCATTTTCTTCTCATCCAAACTTTCCCAAACAACATCACCTACAAAGAGTAATTTTGCTTCGGAATGATTAACAAGATGATGAACTGCTTCAGGCTTGAACTCATGCAAAATTGGAACTGCAACAGCTCCATAGGTAATTATGGAAAAGAAACTAACAGCCCAATTAGAGGAATTTCTACCACAAAGAGCAATTTTATCTCCTTTTTTAATTCCACATTCTTCAAAAAATATATGAGCCTTGGCGATTTGTTTTGCAACAAAAGAATAATATTTTGGCTCAGCCTTATAGTCAGAAAGAGCAGGATAATCCCAATGATTCTTTAAACTCTCTTCAATATTCGCAATAAAACTTTCTTGATTCATGATTGAAAAATATTAAATTGAAAGGGCAAATATAAATAATAATTTATAATTGAATTAAAAACACTATTTAAATATTGATTTACAGAATAATGATATTTATTCTATTGGATGATTATATTGATCGATCAAACGTTCCGTTGTGTAGGAAAGGTAATCTATAAGTTAGCTTATACCTAAGTTATAACTTAGCATATAGCTAAACTATAACTTAGCTCATAGCTAAACTATAGATTAGCTCATAGTCAATCTATAGATTAGCTCATGGCAAAACTAAGGTTTACTTATAGCCAATCTATAATTTTACCCATAGCTAAATTAAGGTTTGCTTATAGCTAAATTACTAATTTACTCTATGCTTATTTATAGTTTAGTTTATGAAAAAAGAAATAGGCAGAATTTTGTTCTGCCTATTTTTGCGAAGAGATTGTAGTGATTATTGTTTTTATATTACATTATTATGCCTAAAATACTAATTTCCCATTGCATATTTAAATTTTTCTTTATAAGTAAGATTTTTATTGTCTTTTGGTATAGAATTTAACCGCGAAATTGCTACATCTATACCTATTTTTGCTGCTTTTTCCAAATTTTCAATAGCCATTTTTGCTGTTCGTTCATCAATGTAATCGCTATTTCCAGCATAATAAATTTGTTCTATACTTTCATAAATATCAATACAAAAAGAAGAATCATTGTACTTGTTTTCCATAATTATTGCGAATGGCAAAATTTCACCAGGATGATAATCTAAACATTCTATACTAAGTGAATTATAAGCATCAAAATCACCCCTATACAAAACATCTTCTCTTAATTTTTGAATATCATGTCCAGTGTCGTTCAATGATCTTTCATGCTTGTCTTTTTTGCTACATGATAACAAAATCAAAGGCAAAATAACTATTAATAAATACCAATATTTCATATTTTTTAATTTTATATTATTGAACTTCTTTCGTGCGGGATTTCTTTGATTTGCATAGTCGATAAGTAATCCCTCTCTGTATTTATTCCTCAATTGGATGATTATATTGGTCAATCAAACGTTCTTGTTCATCTTCGGAAATAATTAAAAGAATATCATTCTCAATTAGCTCCAATTGACCATTAGGAATTAAGAATTTACCATCTCTCTTAATCATTATCACTAAAGTTCGTTCTGGAAGAACCATATCATTTAGATTATTCCCTTTCTTTAGCATATACTTTGTTAATTGAAGTTCCTTAAGATAAACATTCAACTCTTCTGGAATTTCAACTCCAAAATCACTTGGTTTATTATTATTAGGAAGGTCTAATTTCAAGAACTTTGCAACGCTTTTTATTGTCATACCCTGAACAACCAAAGAAACTAAAGTAACAATAAATACTATATTAAAAATATAATTGGAATTTGGAATATTAGCTACAACTGGATATGTTGCAAAGATTATTGGCACAGCTCCTCTAAGTCCAACCCACGAAATAAAGGTTTTTGAACGGAAATCAACCTTTCTAAAAGGCAAGAGGCACAAGAAAACACTGGCTGGACGAGCAATCAAAATCATAAATACACTTATAAGAAGACCTATTGGAAGCAGATAAATCATCTCACTTGGATTGACTAAAAGTCCTAATGAAAGGAACATAATTAGTTGAGCAAACATTGTCAGTCCATCTAAGAATGAAGATATTTCCTTTTTGAATACTATCTTATTATTACCAACAATTATACCTGCGATATAAACTGCCAAATACCCATTCCCTTTTAAGACGTCAGTTATGGCAAAAGTAAAAAGAATTATGCTAAACAAAAGAAGTGGATAAAGTGAAGGATATGGAATTTTTACTTTATTAATTAACTTAACAGATAGTTTTCCAACTGAAAAACCTATTGCACCTCCAACTAAAAATTGTATTACAAAACTACCAATAACTGGAGCTATACCAATGCTTGAAGAAGAAATGAATTGTATTAGTGCAATTGTAAGCATAAATGCCATTGGGTCATTACTTCCACTTTCTAATTCCAATTTTGGACGAAGATGATATTTGAGTTTAATATTTTGGGAACGGAGTATACTGAATACTGAAGCTGAATCGGTTGAAGACATTGTAGAAGCTAAAAGAAGTGAAGTTGCCAAAGGAAATTTTATATTGGCAAATTCAAAACCTGTTACCCAAAATATAAAAAATCCAGTAAGTAAAGCTGTTATCAGGACTCCAAGTGTTGAAAGGACAATACCTTGAGCCAAAATAGGTTTTATTTCTTTAAATTTAGTATCCATTCCTCCAGAGAAAAGAATAATACTTAATGAAATCATACCTATAAATTGAGCTACTTTAGCATTATAGAATTGAACCCCAAGACCATCACTTCCAAACAACATTCCAACAACTAAGAAAATAAGTAAGGTTGGTATTCCAAACTTTGAGCTTGCTCGTGAAACAATAATACTAATAAAAATTAAAATCGCTGCAACTAATATTATATTGTTTGGTGATATCTCCATAGTGATTTGTTTTAAGTTAATTTCTTATACTTTTGTCATATCTCTGATTATTTTTCTAATCTCCTTATCCAACTCTTCTAATGTAGTACAACTATATATAATAGATAATTTATCTTCTTCAATATTTAAGCCTTTTGAAAAATAGCTCCAATATTCTTTCATCTTATTTGCTGATTTAGCAGTTTTCAAAAGTTCTTCATGCAATGCGAGTACACCTTCTTCTTTTTGGAAATATTCATTAGACCTAATTTCAAATGGTAAAAGTGGATTATTTAATAAGCCTCTTCCTATCATCCAATCATTTATTGTTGGAAATCGGAGTTTAAGGTTATTGAAATCTTCTTTTGAGAATATATCTCCATTATAGACAACTCTTTTATTTATTTTAGTAATTAAATCTTCAAAGCAATCTAAGTTGACCATTGAATCATATTTATCAATTGCCAAGCGAGGATGAATAATAATGTTTTTTATTGGATAGTAATTAATAATTGGGATAAGCCTATAAATATCATCTTTTTCTTCTACTCCAAGACGGAGTTTTAGAGATAAATTAATTGGGATTTTATTTATAACTCCTTCTATTATATTTTCTATTCTTTTGGTGTCTGAGAGAAGTCCAGCTCCTCTATCTTTCTTTAGAATTCTTTCAAAAGGGCAACCCAAATTCAAATTCATTTCTTTGTAGCCCAAAGAATAAAGAGCCTCTGCAATTTCAATCATTGCATTAATATCATTTCCTAAAACTTGAGGGATTATTTCCATTTTAGAAGTATTGTGTTCTTTCAAAACATCTCTATACTTCCTTTTACTAAAACAATTACTTCCATGTGTAATGGATATAAAAGGTGTTATAGCTTTATCTATAATATTGGGAAAAAGCTTATCGTAGGCATTTCTAAACAAATAACCCGTCAAATTTTGCATTGGAGCCATAATAAGCTTGTCTTCGGGAGAAAAAAGCTTTGTTTCAAATACAAATGTATTTTTTGTTTTTATTTGAGGAAATAACACCCTTAATTCTCCATTCATAACTAATAATTATAATAATCTTTCCACATCATACTTAAATGCTTAAGTATTTCTTTTTCTTTTGGATTGTTACCTGTTTCATACAGTTTCTCCCCAATTAAACCATCTGGCATAAATTGTATTGGGATAAAATTATTTTCGTAGTCATGAGCATATTTATAGTCTTTGGAATATCCAATTTCTTTCATAAGTGAGGTTGGAGCATTTCTTAAATGAAGTGGAACAGGTAAATCTCCTGTCTTTTCAACAATAGATAATGCTTTTTCAATTGCCATATAGGTTGAATTGCTCTTTGGAGAGGTTGCCAAATAAACTGCCATTTGAGATAGTATTATTCTGCATTCTGGATATCCAATTTTATTTACTGCTTCAAAACATGCATTAGTTAAAAGCATTGCATTAGGGTTTGCCATTCCAATATCTTCGGATGCTAATATAACCATTCTTCTTGCTATAAACAATGCATCTTCTCCTGAGTTAACCATTCTTGCCAACCAGTAAACTGCTGCATTTGGATCAGATCCTCTAATACTTTTAATAAAAGCAGAAATTATATCATAGTGCATTTCTCCTTTTTTGTCGTAAGATGTAAGGTTTTGTTGTATAATGTATGAAACCTTTTCATTGGTAATTATTGTATCTTCTCCAAGTTGAGTTACAACTATTTCTATTGCATTCAAAAGCTTACGAGCATCTCCCCCACTTATTCGCATTAGAGCTTGAGCATCTTTAACTTCAATTGTTTTATTTTCGTTCTCTTTATAGTATTCAATGGCTTTATCAATTAAGTGCATCAAGTCTTCCTTCTCTAAGTTTTTAAGAATAAAAACTTGACATCTTGAAAGCAATGGTGTAATTACTTCAAAAGATGGATTTTCAGTGGTTGCTCCAATTAATGTTATTATACCTTGTTCTACTGCTCCAAGTAGAGAGTCTTGTTGGTTTTTGGAAAAACGATGTATTTCATCAATAAAAAGAATTGCTCTATCTCCTTGTTTAGCTTTTTCTATAACTTCCCTAACATCTTTCACTCCTGAATTGATTGCTGAAAGAGAATAGAAAGGACAAAAAAGTCTGTTTGCTATAATATTAGCCAAAGTTGTTTTCCCAACACCTGGAGGTCCCCACAAAATCATTGAAGGTATATTTCCACTTTCAATAGCATTTCTTAGTATGGCTCCTTCTCCAACTAAGTGCTTTTGACCAATATATTCATCTAATGAATTGGGGCGTAAATATGCTGCAAGTGGTTTATTCATTTTATTTTACCTATATATAAGAAAAACTGTATTTCTTTTATTCAAATCAATTTTAGTTTTTTTCCAGCCACTGACAGTTTTGGTAATTACTTGTTCTGAAGACATTGAAATATCAACGCCAACACATATGGAAGTATTTGGATTGAGGTTTTGTATCAAACTCTCCAACATTTGATTATTTCTATATGGGGCTTCAATAAATATTTGTGTTTGATTAGTTTTAAGTGCAATTGTCTCCAATTCTTTAATCTTTTTTGCTCTAAGCACTTTATCAACTGGCAAATATCCAACAAAGGCAAAGTTCTGACCATTAAAGCCTGAAGCCATAAGTGCCATCATCAAAGAAGATGCACCAACCAAAGGGACAACTTTAATATCTTTATTTTGAGCCATACTAACAACCATTTGTCCTGGATCAGCAATACATGGAAGTCCAGCTTCAGACATTAAACCAATGTTTTTGCCTTTAATAATTGGATCTAAATAGTTATCTATCTCTTCTATTTTGGTATGTTCGTTAAGTGTAAAAAATTCTACTTCCTCAAAATCTTTCTTGTAACCAGCCTTTTTGAGAAATCTTCTTGCTGAACGCAAATCCTCTACTATAAAAAAATCGCATTGATTTAATAGTTCCAAGTTTACTTCTGGAATAGAATACTTCAAATCATTATCAGCAATTGGAGTAGGGAATAAATATAGTACTGCATTATTCATCTTAAGTGCAAAGGTAATAAATTCAATTGTTTTTCCATTATTTTTAGTTAAAAAAAGACAATAAATAATAAAGTCCCTACTTAATCAAATTTAATCACCGACTTTTTTTGTTTAAGTGCCGACTTTTTCAATTTAATCGGTGACTTTTTAAATTTAATCACCGACTTTTTTTTGATAATAAGAAGCTTAAGAGCTTTAAAGTCTTTAAACTCATTAATTCTAAAAATAATTTTTTAAGATTTATTTTGTTTCCTATGGTTATGTTTCTTATTTTTGCATGATTATTCTAATTAAAAACATATTTCTTATGACAAAAAATATAGAATTAATCAACTGGGTAAATCATTGGAAAGATATTTTTCAGCCCCAAAACGTTCACTGGTGTGACGGTTCAGAAGAAGAAAATCAAAACATATTAGATAGTATAGTTGCAAGTGGAGTTGCAATCAAACTAAATGAAGAAAAAAAACCAAACTCCTACTATTTTCAAACAGACGACTCTGACGTAGCAAGAATTGAGAGTAGAACTTTTATTTGCTCCAATAAACATGAAGATGCAGGTCCAACAAATAATTGGAACGACCCTGAATCTATGAAGGAAGCTATGCTAAAGGTTTACAAAGGAGCAATGAAAGGAAGGACAATGTATGTGATTCCCTTTTCTATGGGACCTTTAGGCTCAGATAAATCATATATTGGTGTTCAACTAACTGACTCCCCTTATGTTGTAGTTCATATGCGAATTATGACAAGAATGGGTAAACCTGCTTTAGATATTTTAGGAGAAAAAGGAAGATTTATTCCTTGCATTCATTCTGTTGGTTATCCATTGGAAGGAGGACAAAAGGATGTTAAATGGCCTTGTCGTCCTATAAATGAAAAATATATTTGTCAATTTCCCGAAACAAAAGAAATATGGACTTATGGTTCAGGATATGGAGGAAATGCACTCTTAGGGAAGAAATGCTTTGCTTTAAGAATTGCATCTGTTATAGGTAAAGAAGAGGGATGGTTGGCTGAGCATATGTTAATTTTGGGGATAACAAATCCAAAAGGAGAAAAAAAATATATTGCAGCAGCTTTCCCTTCAGCATGTGGAAAGACAAATCTTGCAATGTTAATTCCAACAATTCCAGGATGGAAGGTTGAAACAGTTGGAGATGATATTGCATGGATGAAATTTGGGAAAGATGGTCGTCTTTGGGCTATCAATCCAGAAAATGGATTCTTTGGAGTTGTTCCTCAAACCTCAATGGATACAAACCCTAATGCATATCAATCTATTCAAAGAAATACACTATACACAAATGTTGGTCTAACTCCAGATAAAGATGTTTGGTGGGAAGGAATTGGATATGATTGTCCTGAAGGAACTATTGATTGGAAAGGAAGAGTTTATGATAAGACTTCCAAAGAGCCATGTGCACAAAGCAATTCACGTTTTACAACCCCAATTTCTGAATGTCCTGTAGCTGATCCAGCATATAACGAACCTAATGGAGTTCCTATTTCAGCCATTTTATTTGGAGGAAGACGTCAAACGACAATTCCTTTGGTTTATGAGGCAAAAGACTGGAATCATGGAGTTATGATTGGTTCTGTTATTGGTTCTGAAATAACTTCTGCAGTAATTGGACTTAATGTGGGAGAGCTTCGCCACGATCCATTTGCAATGAAACCATTCTGTGGCTACAATATGGGAGATTATTTTGCACATTGGATAAATATTGGAACAAAAACTCAAAAAGAAAACTTACCAAAGATTTTCTGCGTTAACTGGTTTAGAAAAGATAATGGCAAATGGCTATGGCCAGGATATGGAGAAAACTCAAGAGTTTTAGCTTACATATTTGACCGATGCAATAATGAAGACATTGCAATGGATTCACCTATTGGAAAAATTCCAAAAACAAATGCAATAAATACAAAAGGTTTAGATGTAACTTCTGAACAGATGGAAAAGCTAATGAAAATTGATAAAAAAGAATGGTTAAGTGAGCTTGAAAGAACAGAAAAGTTCTATGAATTATTTGGGACACATCTTCCTAAAGAGCTAAACAATCAAATCAGCAAATTAAGAGAAAATATTAATAACTTAAAAGATTAATTATCAAAAATTAACTTCTTCAAATCGTAATTCAAAGAACTGATTTGAAGAAGTTTTTCTCCACTATTTTATTCTTATTTTAATACTTCAATTATTCCCTTAGTATCTATTGTTTTGTCGTAACGTTTACCAATAAAACGATAGAAGTATGTTCCTGTTGGTGAATTTGTTTGAGCAGGAGACCAGAAGTCTTCTTTTTTCCTAATATTCTTAAAACTATAAATTAACTTACCATTACGGTTATATATAATTAGTTCATTATCTGTAAAAGCATTTTGCTCAATCAAATTATGAATTTCAAACACATCATTAATATTATCACCATTTGGAGTTATTACATTTGGAAATAAAATTCTATCAACCTGCAAGTCGAGACATAAAATACTATCACATCCATTTACATCTTGGAATGTATGAATATAAACTCCTGTTGCACTTTCATTAAATCCATATTTATTATAAACATTTCCATAATAAATATCTGCATGTAATGTGTCAATATAACTTTCGTTTACGATTAGATGTATAATATAAGTACTATCTACATTATTATTAGTAGAAAAATTATAAAAATATATTCCTGATTGGTTAAAGACACTGTCATAATAACTATATGGCAGCTCATTTTCACATATTGTAATATCTATTGTGTCTATGATTGTTTGTGGGGCAAAGATTATATTTATAGTATCTGTAGCTTTGCAAAACTTCTTTAATAGAATATTATCTACTGCAAAGTCATTACCTCCTCCATCTGTATTATCATCTACTACTTTTACAGTTGCTGTTGAATTTGTTCCACTATACCATTTATATTTGAATGTATGCCAATCACAATTATAATTAGAAATAGTATCTATTCCTCCTAATTGTTGATTATTAATATAATATTTTAATCTTGGATAATAAGAATAATCTAATTCCGTAAATGCTAAAAATACTGATTGTACTGAAAATTCATATAAGGTATTTGGTTCAACATTCACTGTTGATTGAAAGAAATATTTATTTGGAGTTTCCATGCCATCTAAAACCATATATTTTCCTCCATTATTACATGGTGTAAAACCTCCACTTACTGTATTTGCATCATCGGTAATGGAATAATTTCCAAAAATAAATCCTCCTGATGTCCAATTAGTATATTGAGTTAAAAAACCTGTATTTCCTAATTCAAAGTCTCCATTATATACCAAATTAGAATCTATCAAATAATATACTTCAACAGTATATTGTGTTGTATTATTCACTGTTGCAATTGGGTTAGGAATTGTATCATTGCTTAATCCTGTTGAAGGCACCCATCGAACAGAGTCTGCTCCAGTTGTGATGCTCAATTGTATTTGAACAGAATCATTGGAAAAAATTATTGTATCGTTTTGTTGTATATTTACTGAACATGTATCATTATCTATATATAAATTATTTAGTCCATAAGATTTTATGGATATACATAATATTAAGATAATAAATAATCTAATTCTTCTCATTCTACCAAATTAAATGTACATTGCCTGCTTTTTCATAGTATTTATCTTCAAAGACTGTCTTGTACTTGAGCTTCCAGGCATATAAGCCTCTTTGACATTCTGCACCTTTATAGGTCCCATCCCAATATTCTCCAATCTTGGTAGACTCAAAGATTCTATTTCCCCATCGGTTATAGACTTCAAAGTGTACGCTTTCTATGTATTGCAGTTCTGTATAGTAACCAAATTCTGTATTGACTACATCATAAGGGGTTATGGCATTGGGTAACCATACGTTTACTTCTGGTATAACTTTTACTGTTAAGTAAAGAGTAATATTCATTGGACAACCTTCTCCTATTTGATAGGTATTGAAATAGGTGCCTTCTTCTGTTCTGTAAAAACCAAAGTTGGTGTAGGCTGTGCCTGAGTATATGGTATCGTATATGACTGTGTCTCTTGTATTGTTTACTAGTAATTGTAGGGTTATTGTACTGTCACATCCATTGAAAGAGGTGTAGGTATTAGTATAATTGCCTGGATTGTTTTCTGTAAATCCATTTTCTGTATAGGTTTCTCCTTCACAAATAGATGCATTTATTGTTGTATTATATGCTTGTTTTACTACAAGGTCTAATATTATTGTACTATCACATCCATTGATTGATTGTAGTTCTTGTGTATATATTCCTGAATTGCTTTGATTAAATCCGTTTTCTGTATAAGTTTCTCCTTCGCAAATTGTAGCATTGATTGTGTTTATATATGGTTCAAGTACATTAAAGTGAATTAAATATGTACTATCAATAATATTATTTGTTGAGAAATTATACAAATATGTTCCTGATTGAGTAAATACACTATCATAATAATGATATGGCAACTCGTTTTCACATATTGTTATATCTATTGTGTCTGTAATTATTATTGGTTGGGGTGCCAAGATAATATTTATGGTATCGGTCGCTTTACAAATCTTTCTTAAGGATACATTATCTATTCCAAAATCATTGCCTCCTTCTAAAATATTTTGGTTTAATATTGTTATTGTTGCAGAAGTATTGTTTCCACTATGCCATATTTGAGAAAATGTATTCCACATACAAGGAGGGCCAGAAGATACTGAAAAAATATCTCCTAATTGTTGGGAGTTAACAGAAAACTGAAATAATGACAACTGATTAAGAATTGTAGCGCCTGCTACATTTGCTGCATCAAATGAAAATTCATAATAATTATTTGGTTCAACTACTACTGTTGTTTGATATACAATCAAATTTGGAATCGAAGCACCATTTCCACAAAAAAAATTTCCTCCATTATGAGTACAAGGAGAAAACATATAATGATATCGAGTTGCAATACTTACAACATTATAAGTACTTGCAGGCCATAAATCAGTTGAATAATTTAATTGGGAAGTAAATCCTACATTTCCTAATTCAAAATCTCCATTATAAACTAAATTTGTATCAATAAAATAATATGTTTCTACTACATATTGTATTGTATTTTCAACTATTGCAATTGGATTTGATATTGTATCATTACTTAATCCTATGGAAGGTGTCCAATGGTATGATTCTGCTCCTGAACTAGCATTTAATTGTATTTGAACTGGATTATTTGAATAGATAGTAGTATCGTTTGGTATTATATTTACTGAACATGTATCAATATTTACAAATAAATTATTTATGCCATAAGATTTTATGGTCATTAATAATATTACTATAAATATCAATCTAATTCTTTTCACCTCACCAAATTAAATGTACATTGCCTGCTTTTTCATAGTATTTATCTTCAAAGACTGTCTTGTACTTGAGCTTCCAGGCATATAAGCCTCTTTGACATTCTGCACCTTTATAGGTCCCATCCCAATATTCTCCAATCTTGGTAGACTCAAAGATTCTATTTCCCCATCGGTTATAGACTTCAAAGTGTACGCTTTCTATGTATTGCAGTTCTGTATAGTAACCAAATTCTGTATTGACTACATCATAAGGGGTTATGGCATTGGGTAACCATACGTTTACTTCTGGTATAACTTTTACTGTTAAGTAAAGAGTAATATTCATTGGACAACCTTCTCCTATTTGATAGGTATTGAAATAGGTGCCTTCTTCTGTTCTGTAAAAACCAAAGTTGGTGTAGGCTGTGCCTGAGTATATGGTATCGTATATGACTGTGTCTCTTGTATTGTTTACTAGTAACTGTAGGGTTATTGTACTGTCACATCCATTGAAAGAGGTGTAGGTATTAGTATAATTGCCTGGATTGTTTTCTGTAAATCCATTTTCTGTATAGGTTTCTCCTTCGCAAATGGTGGCTTGGATGGTTTTACTATATGCTTGTTGAACGGTTAAATCTAATATTATGGTGCTGTCACATCCATTGATTGATTGTAGTTCTTGTGTATATATTCCTGAATTGCTTTGATTAAATCCGTTTTCTGTATAAGTTTCTCCTTCGCAAATTGCAGCATTGATTGTGTTTATATATGGTTCAAGTACATTAAAGTGAATTAAATATGTACTATCAATAATATTATTTGTTGAGAAATTATACAAATATGTTCCT
>Ga0316605_10000365_pt1 | contig 34882 bp, 35 predicted proteins | sample OWC_soil_day20_n_FD_207666 | JGI IMG/M metagenome (GOLD analysis project Ga0316605, IMG submission 207666) | Wetland soil microbial communities from Old Woman Creek delta, Ohio, United States - OWC_soil_day20_noCT | ecosystem: Environmental > Terrestrial > Soil > Wetlands | place: USA: Ohio...
AAAACCTCATGCTTGACGGACTTGATATCGCTCCGTCGCGCCGCTTTCGCCAAGAGTTGCTAGCTGTGCCGGTGAACAACCTTGAAGAAGACGAAAGGGCCAGCAGTGAGTTCGTTGCCAGCTACATTGGCGCGCTAAAAAGCATGCGAGTTGCCCTGCAACATGGGGTAGAACTTATCTCCGACCATGCTTTGGCGGCGTTGGATGAGGCCACGATGCTCCGGAAGGAGCAAACGAAGGAAAGGGCTCGATTCACAACTCTTCCCTTTGAAGTTGCCAATACAATTTTCGGTAAGGCAATTGGATTCTACCTCGAGTACGGAGTGGAATTAGTCGATTACTACCTCGCCTTGGCCGCGACCCGCGCCGATATTAGAGAGTTGCCACTCCCAGTCCCCGACAAGCTGAAAAAGCTTGGAATCACCCACTGGCGTGCCTCGGCCGATACGCGGGAGGAGTTCTTTAGCCAACTCAGGAGCGGCCGGAATCTCTACAACATGCTTGAAGTGCTGTACGGAGCAGTTGCAATTCTGGTCAACACACTCATGGCCCGGCGCGCCTCCGAACTGGAGGACCTTACTCAAGAAAGCATCGTTGAAGACGCTGGGTGGTACTTCCTTGCCTTCGATTTAAGAAAGGCAAATGTTCTCGAGCATCGGCAACGAGCGCTTCGTCCAATCCCCTACATCGGAGCTGAGGCACTCCAGCTATTAGCAAAGCTGGCCGACACTTTGCGGACGTTGGGCTACAAGTCCAAAGGTTACCTCTTCGATTTTCCCTTCAGTGCGTGGAATAGCAGCCCGCCCTTCTACGGTACTATCCAGTCTGATTTACGGCGATGCTTCGACCGGTTCTGCGATTACTACCAGACACCGACAGATGACCGAGGCCGACGCTACTACGTCCGCGCACATCAACTCCGCCGAAATTTTGCCATGCTGTTCTTCTGGCAGGGTTCATTCGGAGGAATCGAAGTTCTGCGTTACTTCCTTGGCCACAAATCGCCCTCTATGACCTACCGCTACGTTACGGAAGCGCTATCAGGCAAGGCCTTAAGGCGCGTCAAAGCGACAGTAGCCAATGCCATGATTAAAGCAGACCATTCGGCGACCGAAGGACTCGCGCAGCTCATTTGCACGCGATACGGCTTGACGCTCAACGAACTGCATATCTTGCCTGAGAGAGACGTGGTCAACTACGTTGAAGACTTGCTGGCATCAGGTGAGGCAGAAGTGGAGCCAGAATTCGTCGAAGGTCCCTACGGCGAGGAGTACCGCGTCCTATACAAAGTAATCAACACCCCCAATCGGATATGTGAGGCCTGATATGACTGGAGCGGCACAAAAAACATCCTTGTCAAAGTCAGCGTCGGTACGCAAAGAGTTCGAACTTCTTAGAGAGCTTGTACGGGCACCCGAATCGGTTGATGAGATGCTGCGTGAAGCAATAAGTCCGGCTTTATCGACTCAAGGTAGCCTTGCCGCCTTTGAAAGCCCCGAGTCTGGCATCGTCGGAATGTCGCTGAATACGCACAAGGCGATTGCCAACAATGTCATCGACGGAGGCTACGAGGCTCTAAACGACTACCGGAAGGCTGCCCTCGAAAAACTCAAGGAGCTTGAGCGAAGGGAGGAACTCCCCGGTCGGGGCACGATTGATTGGTACAAAAGCGAGTTGTCGATGAAAAACGACCAGATTGCCCGAGTCGCCAATGATATCGCCCTCATGAGCCAGCGCCTCGATGAAGTGCTAGCTCTTGCTCAGCAAATGGCCGAAGCAGCAGGAAAGCAAGATGAATTTCAGAAGCGACGGGGTGAATTACTCAGAAAATTCAAACAACCGATGGTCACACAGCCATGACCAGTCAAAGCAAGCTTTACTGCATCACAACTGAAGACTGCAAGCTCCCACTACATGCAGGGCGCGGGCACCCTGCGCACGATGTTCCTCAACTTCTCTGGCCAGATGGCACAGTCTGTTGGCTCGCAAACCTCTACTTGCTAAGCGGTTACCGGAAAGGGCGCTCCCGGAAAAACAAAGGGGGAACACTCTTGACTTGGGCAAAGAATCTAAGCCACCTGATTCGATGGTGCTACCAGAACAAGGTCGATTTCATAGACTTGACGGATAGCCACTTCAGGATGTTGGTCAATACACTACTTATGGAGAAAGACGATGAGCAGCCAAAGGAGAAGAGACGTACTGAACAACAAGTTACAACCATCTGCTCGACAATTCTCAATTTCCTTGCATTCGTAGATGGCCGGATTCCAGGCCTTAACCTCCTCGGGCCTAACGGACAGATTCGGGCAGAGCAAAAGAGGTTCCAGGTCACCTCCAAAAGGGGCGGGAAGACAGTCAATCGAACCAGTTGGGTGCATGAGTGTGTCCCGCGCCATCGAAAGGCCAGGAGGCGCCAACCCATCTCATCATCGGCTGTGAATCGGCTTTACGAGGCCAACGCAATACTCAACGCAAAACCGTTTGTATCCCGACGACGGTACATCATGCTCCGCCTACTTGAGATTACTGGTGGCCGGCGAATTGAGGTATCGCTGATAACGGTTCAAAACGTCGAAGAGGCTACGAAGACCGGAGAGCTGAAGATATTCAGCGCAAAGCAAGTTCAGCATGATGCCTATCGGTTCGTGCCTGTCACGCAAACCGACCTCAAGGAAATTCTGTCCTTCATAAAGCACTATCGACAACGGGTAATTAGGAACACTATTGGTCTCTCCAAGGACCATGGTTTTCTCTTCATCAGTAACGATTCAGGCCAACCGCTTGAAATCGACACACTAGGCACGGAATTTTATGTACTGAGAAAGGCAGCAGGCATCGACGATGAAGATGCATGCCTACACGCATTCAGACACCGCTACATCACAAACATCTTCCGCGACCTTATCAGGACCCATCACTACCAAAACGAGAGCGACCTTCGACGTGCGTTGCTTTCGACTGAAACCTTGAAGCTCAAGGTAATGGAGTGGTCTGGGCACACCAGCATCGAATCACTCGAGCATTACATACATCTTGCTTTCGAAGCGGAATCCAACTTCCAAGCCACCATAGACCTCCTACAGGCGAAAAAGGTCGTGGACTCATTGCTTACCATACTCACGGACTATAGTGGCAAGCTCCGAACATCAGGCCAGACTCCCGAGATAATGAACTCCTTGTCAGATGTAGTCGCGGCAGCTACCTCGGAGTTACACGAATTACTTCACACCCACGATCAATAACGAAAGTGCCACCTCGTTAGAATTTTTTTGGTCGCCAGAACTCGACGTAACAATTACCCTTTGCCATCCTCAATTTGCTGGACAACATACCCGTGGGTGCGCAATAGGCGCATCGCATACTCGATATTCCGGCGCACTTTTCTGGTTCCAGTTCTCTCCTTCGGCTGAGGAACCGGTACGGGTTCAAGCTCGTATCCGTAGTCTTTCAACCATGCGGTAATTGTCGTCAGCCCCTTCTGGCCAATTCCCTCGGCCTGCTGCAAGCGACGATAGCCGAGAGCCGCAACTTCTTCCGGCGAAAATTCGACACGGTCGAAGATCTTGCGCAGGGCATTGCGTTGCAGGGTTGGCAGCCGCTTCACAGCGGCTGCCACGGGATTGCAGCCATCACTCATCGGTGGAAACGAACTATTTATCGCAGGTCCATAGCCATTGCTCCGGCCTCTTGTTTGCTGAGCTTGGAGAGCACGTGCTTGGACACACGATGCGTTGATGATTCAGCCCGGCTCTGTACAACGGCCGGCCTGACCGGCCGGGCAACGACATACTTAGACGACTCCCGAGCTTGGGCGGAGCTGACGGCAAGCAATCTAGACAACACGCTGGCAAGTTGGCATTTCATGGTGGGGTCTCCTGCATCCGGGCGAATTGACATGGCTGGAGCATAGCGATGCCCCCGCCCCCACCTCAACGAAAAATTCCTGATATGGATATGCGCAAAAGCGTCGTTATCCACCCCCCCCGGACTGCGCCCTCGGCAAATGATCTTTGCTTATACGGAAAAAATTCGTTGGACCAGGCAGACCCCATTGGCATCATCCGGCCAGCCGGCGAGCAGGGCCACGAAAAATCGCAGGAAACCATCGCACAGTTTTTTTCAAGGAGATGTTATGAAACGACTCATCCCGCTCATCGGGCTATGCGCCGTCCTCGCAGCGCACGCTGCGGACAAGCCGGCCGTCGCACCGACCACGCCCTTCCCATATTTCGTGGCCAATTGCTTCAATTGCCATGGCACCGAAGGCAAGGCGGTCAGCGCCATTCCGACCATCGCCGGGCGCGACCAGGCCTACCTGGAAGAAACGCTGAAAGCCTACAAGGCAGGGAGCAAGCCGGCCACCATCATGCACCAGTTGGCCAAGGGCTATACGGACGAAGAAATCGCCGTCCTCGCCGCCTACTTTGCCAAGCAGAAATAAGGAGCCGCCCATGTCCAGTTCCTCCCGCTTCAATCCCGACCGCCGCCGCCTGTTGCAGGCCTTCGGCGCTTCTGCCGCCTTCGCCGCGACCCCGTCCTGGGCCGCTAGCGGCAAAAAACCCGGCCAGAAACTTGGCCGCGTCGTCGTCATCGGCGCCGGTTTCGGCGGCGCCACCGCCGCCAAATACCTGCGCAAGTGGAGCAACGGCGCCATCGAGGTTGTCCTCATCGAGCGCAACAAGCAGTTCATTTCCTGCCCGACTTCCAACGAAGTGCTCAGCGGCAACCGCGCCTATGAATCCCTGGTGCACAGCTACGACGCGCTGAAGAAGAACTGGGGCATCAAGCTGGTGCATGCCTCGGTGACTGCGGTCGACACCGAAAAACGCCGGGTAAAGACCGACGCGGCCGGCGAATTCGACTACGACCGCCTGGTCATCTCGCCGGGTTTTGACTTCAATTTCGCAGGCATCGCCGGCTACGATGCCAAGGCCCAGGAGCATATCCTGCACGCCTGGAAGGCCGGCCCGCAGACCCTTGCCCTGCGCCAGCAACTAGTCGACCTGCCGGACGGCGGCACCTATGTGCTGTCCATCCCGAAAGCTCCTTACCGCTGCCCGCCCGGCCCCTACGAGCGTGCCAGCCAGATCGCCCACTACTTCAAGACGCAGAAGCCGCGCTCCAAGGTCATCGTGCTCGACGCCAACGACAAGATCCAGTCCAAGGAAAAGCTCTTCCTCGGCGTCTGGGAAAACGACTACAAGGGCATCATCGAGTACCGCCCGACCTGGAACGTCGTGGAGGTCGACGGCGATACCAAGATCATTACCAGCGAAGTCGGCGACCGGGAGCGCGGCGACATCCTCAACCTGTTGCCGCCGCAACGCGCCGCCGACATCGCACGCACCATTGGCGTGGTCAACGTCAATGACCGCTGGGCCGACGTCAACTGGATCAGCCTCGAATCGACCGCGGTCAAGAACGTGCATGTCCTCGGCGATGCCTTGCAAGCCGCGCCGCTCATGCCGAAATCCGGCCACATGGCCAACCAGCACGGCAAGGCCGCCGCCGCGGCCATCGTCGAAATTCTCTCCGGTCGCGAAGCGCAACCGACCCTGCTGGCCAATACCTGCTACTCGCTGGTTGATGACCGCCGCGCCATCCACGTCGATTCCGTGCATCGCTACGATCCGGAAAAGAAGGTGCCGCTGGTCGTGCCGGGTTCCGGTGGCGTCTCGAAGGAACCGTCGGTCGAGGAAGGTCTGTACACCCGGGCCTGGGCCAAGAACATCTGGTCCGACGTCCTCGGCTGAGTGGCATGCAGGTCAACCGCTGCGGTCGACGATAAATAATAGGCAAATTTCCTGGCTGCCTGCTGGCAGCCAGGCTCTGCCCAAACCGACCCACGGTTCAAAGCTTCTGGCCTGCGCCTCGGGCATATCGATAGCAGCAACCATTCGTTGTGCATAGGCGGCAACCGGCTTAAATTGGGCACCATCCCCTGATTAAGCGCCCCACCATGTTCCTGCTACTCCAGCATCCGCCGCCAGGCCCCCCCGACCTGTGGGCCAACGCCTTCGCCCATACCCATGAAGGCGTGGTCATCACCGACGACCAGGGCATCATCCTCGACGTCAATCCGGCGTTCAGCGCACTGACCGGCTACAGCCGCCAGGAGGCGATCGGGCAGACCCCGGCCATGCTCAAATCCGGCCTGCAAAACGAGTCCTTTTACACCCACCTGTGGCAGTCGCTGCTCGAACATGGCCACTGGCAGGGCGAGATCTGGAACCGGCGCAAGAACGGCGAGAATTTCGCCGAGCGCCTGTCGATCAGCGCCGTGCGCGACGCAGCCGGCCGCACCACCCACTATGTGTCGATCTTTTCCGACGTCACCTCGCTGAAGGAAACCCAGCGCCAGCTCGAAGACCTGGCCTATTTCGACCCGCTGACCCGCCTGCCCAACCGCATCCTGCTCGGCGACCGGCTGCGCCAGGCCTTGGCCCAGGCCGGCCGCCACCAGGAAGCGGTGGCCGTCTGCTACCTCGACCTCGACGGCTTCAAGCCGGTCAACGACAGCCATGGCCACAGTGTCGGCGACAGCCTGCTGGTCGAACTGTCCTACCGGCTGATCGCCGCGGTGCGCAGCAGCGACACCGTGGCCCGGGTCGGTGGCGACGAATTCGTGCTGCTCTTTCCCGAACTGAAATCAGCGGAGGAAGCCGCGCCGCTGATCGACCGGGTGCGCCACAGCCTGCTTGCCCCCTTCCTGATCGGCAACCGGGAATTCCGGCTGTCGGCCAGCATCGGCAGCGCCCTGTTCCCGGCCGAGGCCAGCGACCCCGCCAGCCTGCTCGAACTGGCCGACCAGGCCATGTACGAAGCCAAGCTGGGAAAACCGGGCAAACACCAGCGGCCATCACCGATCATCGAAACGCCCTTCCTGCTGTCGGCCCGCCACCTCGCCTTTGCCATCTGAGCGGCAACGCCGTTCGCATATATTCATCCGCATATAAAAAGCGAAGAATTACGTCGTTCTGCCGTGGCGCCGCTGTCGGCAAACTGGCGCCAGATCAAATCACCATCTGACCCAGGAGAACCTCATGCAACAGAAGCATTCCCTCAAGGCGCTGGTCGCCGCCCTTGCCCTCGTCGGCGGCATTTCCGGCGCCCTGGCCGATACGCTGAAAGTCGGCTACCTGCCGGTGACCGGTCACGGCAAGTTCTTCGTCGCCAAGGAACAAGGCCTGTTCGCCAAGGAAGGCCTCGACGTCGAGCTGATCGAATTCCATAACTCGGCTGATGGTCTCAACGCTGTTGTCGCCGGCAAGCTCGACGTTGGCGCTTTTGGCACCACGGCCCCAGTCGCCCACATCTCGAAGGGCGCCAAGATCAAGATTATCGGCGGCATCATGGGCGGCGACGCGGCGCTGATCGCCACTCCGGCCAATGCCGGGAAGATCGCCGGCGTCGCCGATCTGAAGGGCAAGAAGATCGCCACCGTGCGCATGGCCTCGGGCGACGCCGTGCTACGCGGCGCTTTGAAAGACAAGGGCATCAACTGGAAGACCGACGTCCAGATTTTCGAGCTGAAAAACCCGCCGGCCGTCATCGAGGCGGTCAAGTCCGGCCAGGTCGATGCCGGTCTGGTCTGGGGGCCGCATGACCTGCGCGCCGAAGACCAGGGCCTGAAGGTCGTCATCCACTCGACCGACCTGCAACCGGGCCATCCGTGCTGCCGCCTGGTGGTCACCGAGGCCAGCCTGCAGGATCAGGCCAAGTGGGAGAAATTCGTCCGCGCCATCCTGAAAGCCGAGAAATTCGCCAGCGAGAACAAGAAGGAAACCATCCAGGCCATCGCCAAGTACGTCAAGATTGACCAGCAACTGCTGTGGCGCGGCTACTACTCGCAATACCTCGACCAGTCGTCCGACCCGGATACCAAAGGCGTCAAGCACTTCGCCGACGTCATGGTCAATAGCGAGTTCATCACCGCCAAGCCGGACCTGGACAGCGCCATCGACGCCCGCGTCTACGTCAAGGTGCTGAACGACCTGGCCAAGGAAAACCCGAAAGACCCGTTCTGGAAGAAACTCCAGAAGGACTTCAAGCAGAAGAACGCCTGATGAGCCACGGCCTACACCTGAATGGCGTCGATTTTTCCTACGACGCCAGCCGTATCCTGGCCGGCATCGATTTGTCGGTGCCGGCTGGGCAATTCGTCACGCTGCTCGGCGCCAGCGGTTCGGGCAAGTCGACGCTGCTGCGCCTGGTCGCCGGCCTACAGTTTCCGCAACAGGGCAAGCTGGTCTGGGACGGCAAGCCGATCACCGGCCCCGGCCTGGAACGCGGCGTCGTCTTCCAGGATTACGCGCTGTTTCCGTGGCTGTCAGTGGTCGACAACATCGCCATCGCCATCGGCAAGGCGCGGCCGGCCACCCGCAAGGCCGAACGCCGCGCCGAGTCCAAGGACTATCTGCGCAAGGTCGGACTGGAAGCAGCCATTGGCAAATACCCGTTCGAACTGTCCGGCGGCATGCGCCAGCGTGCCGCCATTGCCCGCGCCCTAGCGCTCGGTTCGCCCTTGCTGCTGATGGACGAACCGTTCGGTGCGCTCGACCCGGTCAACCGCGCCCGCTTGCAGGATCTGCTGCTCGAAATATGGGAAGCGGCCACGCCGAAGAAAACCATCGTCTTCGTCACCCACGACGTCGACGAGGCGCTCTACCTCGGCGACCGCGTGGTCATCCTCGGCTCGACGCCGGGTCGGGTCATTGCCGACCTGCCGGTCGAATTCCCGCGGCACCGCGACCGCCGCGCGCTGTTCGACAGCGACGCCTTCCACCATCTGCGCGAATCGATCGCCGAAACGCTGGCCGCCGACACCCTGCGCCAGCTGATCGCGGCGTGAAGGAGAAACCCATGTCCGAAACACTTGCCCTCGACCACCCCGAGGCTCAGGTCGCCCCTGCCCGCTCGGGCCACACCGGCGCCACCTGGTCGGCCCGCCTCGGCAACCTGTTTGAAGCCTCGCTGATCTGGCTGGTGCTGCTCGGCGGCTGGTTCCTCGCCGCCGAATTCACGCCGCTCGGCGACAACCCGCTGGTACCCTCGCCGCAACTGACGCTGCGCTCCCTGTGGGAATCGCTGCCGGAACTGTGGGTCGGCACCTTGTCCTCGTTCAGCATCCTGCTGCCCGGCTTCGCACTGGCCAGCGTGCTCGGCATCGTCTCCGGCCTGGGCATCGGCACCTCGCCACGCCTGCAACGGGTTTTCTTCCCGTTCGCCCGGGTCGCCGCGCCGGTGCCGCCGACGGTGTATATCCCCTACGCCATCGCCATCCTGCCGACCTTCAAGCTGTCCGCCATCTTCGTCGTCTTCATCGGCGCCTTCTGGCCGATCTTCCAGAACGCCGCGGCCGGCGCCCACGCGCTCGAGCAACGCTACCGCGACAACGCCAGCATCCTGGGCCTGACCGGCTTCGAATACCACTGGCGGGTAGTCTTCCCGGCCGCGCTGCCGCACATTTTTTCCGGCATGGCGGTGGGCCTGGGCTTCTCGTTCATCCTGCTGACGGTGGCCGAACTGTTCGGCGCCAACGCCGGGCTGGGGCGCTTCGTCCAGTATTACGCCGACTTCGCCGATTACCCGAAGATGGTCGCCGGCATCCTATACACCGGCCTGGTCACTTTCCTGGCGATGACCGGCCTGGAAGCACTGAAGCGCCGCGCGCTGTTCTGGCAGCGCTGAGATGGCCGTCGTCGCAACGATCCAGCGCGGGCTGGGGTTCGCCCTCGCCCTGCTGGCCCTGCACGCCGCGGCCGGCGAAGCGAAATTCGGCCTGTTTTCCCGGTCGACCGCAGACTTGCAGGCCGAAGCCCGCGCCGCCGGCGCCGAAGGCAAGCAGCTCGCCGTTTTCCTGACCCTGCCCGACTGCGCCGGCTGCCGGGAGATGGAGCGCAACGTCCATCCCTTGCCGGCGGTCGACCAGGCTTTCAGCCGGAAATTTCGCAGCGTGCGCCTCGACATCTCAGCTGCCGGCCCGCTGCTCGACCCGGCCGGTCGCAGCACCACGCCGGCCGCCTTCGCCCAGCGCCTGCGCGCCGTCGCCACGCCGTCCTACGCCTTTTTCGCCGCCGACGGCCAGGTGCTCTACCGCTACACCGGCACGCTCGACGCCAAGGGGTTTGGCCAGTTGGCCGACTACGTCGTCTGCGGCAGCTACGAGCGATACCCCTTCGTCGCCCCGGCCCGCCAGGCCAGCCGGCTCAAGCTGCATGCCGAACCGCCGGCCGCCACCGTGCCGCGCCAACCGCAATTCAGCCTGGCCGGCAGCGACGGCAAGACGCACCAGCTGAGCGATTTTGCCGGCCTGACCGTCGCCCTGGCGGTCGGCTACACCCAGTGCCCGGACGTCTGCCCGACCACGCTGGCCGAAATGAAAGCCGCCGTCGAAGGGCTGCCCAGACATTTGCGTCGCCGGGTGCAACTGCTCTTCGTCACCCTCGACCCCGAGCGCGACCAACTTTCCCTGCTCAAGGACTATGCCGCCGCCTTCAGCCCGAACGGCGGACGGCCCTTGCTGGCGCTGCGCGGCGATGCCGCCGCAACCGCCGATTTCATCCGCCAGCTGCAACTGGTCGCCGAGCGTCAGCCGTCGGCCTCGATGGGCTACACGCTGGACCACAGCGCCGGCATTTTCCTGTTCGACGGCCAAGGCCGCCTGCTCGGCCTGTCGCCCTACGGCCAGCCGCTGGAAAAGCTGCGCAGCGATCTGGCGGCCCTGGCCGCCGCCACCAAACCTCACGCCCACCACTGAACGGAAACCCTGAAATGCCCAGTCACAAACTGCTGTCCCTGGCCGAGGCGGTACGCCGCCACACCTGGGACGGCATGCAATACGCCAGCGGCGCCGCGCTGCCGGTCGGCTCCGACGCCATCGCCTTCGGCCGCGAGCTGCTCCGCCAGAAACGTCGCGACCTGCACGCCATCTTCCACTGCAACACCCAGCAACTGAACCTGCTGGCCGGTGCCGGTGCGGCGAGCAAGGCCGAATGCGGCTTTTCCGGACTGGAAGTGTTCGGCTTCGCCAACGGCCTGCGCCGCGCCGTCGAATCCGGCCAGCTGGCACTCGAAGACTATTCCAACCTGGCGATGGCCGTGCGCCTGCTGGGCGGCGCGATGAACTGGCCGTTCGTGCCGGCCACCGTCAATATCGGCTCCGACATCCAGGACCGCAGCGCTTTCGCACCGGACGACTACCCGGCAACCCGCAAGATTCCGACCGTCACCGACCCGTTCTCCGGCCGGGAAATCGGCGCCTTCAGCCCGTTGCAGCCCGACCTCGCCGCCATCCACGTCTCGCTGGCCGATCCGCTCGGCAACGCCATCATGCTTGGCACCGAATGGAGCCGCTTCGAACTGTCGCGCGCCGCCAAAAAGGTGATCCTGATCGCCGACGCCATCGTCGACACCGACTGCATGCGCCAATTTCCGAACCTGGTGCGCATCCCCGATCTCATCGTCGAAGCCGTCGTCTACCAGCCCTTCGCCGCCTGGCCGCAATCTTCGCCGGGCCTCTACGACGTCGACGAGACGCACATGAAATTCATGAACAAGGCGCTGTCGACCGCAGAAGGCACCGCCGATTACGTGCGCGACTACGTGGATAGCTACGCCGACCTCGATGGCTATCTCGACCTGATCGGCCGCGCCAATATCGAAGCGCTGTCCAACAGCACCACCAGCTTCCTGCTCGACCCGTTCCGCCAGTGGATCAAGACGCCCGCCGAAATTGCTGCATTGACCGCGGAGGCGACGGCATGAGCATCGATCTCCCCTACTCCCGCCAGGAAATGATGGCCATCGCCACCGGCCGCGAATTGAAGGACGGCGAGCTGGCCATCTTCGGCGTCGGCCTATCCATGCTGGCCGGCTACTTCGCCCAGGCCCACCACGCGCCGAACATCCGCGCCATGACCGAAGGCGGCGTCTATGGCGCGACGCCGGTCGGCGGCCTGCCCTGGGGCATCGAATGCAACCGCATTTCGGCCAACGCCACCAGCTTCACCAGTGCCATCGATGCGCTGGGCTGCCTGGTCGCTTCGGGTCGCTGCGACGTCGGCATCATCGGCGCCGCGCAGGTCGACAAGTTCGGCAACGTCAACACCACGGGCATCTGGGAAGGCGATATTGGTGATTCCTACCGCCTGCCGAAAACCCGGCTGACCGGGGCCGGCGGCGCCAACGACATCGCCTGCGGCGCCGGCCGGGTGGTCATCATGGTCACGCACGAACCGAAGCGCTTCGCGGAAAAAGTCAGCTACATCAGTTCCCCCGGCTATCTCGACGGCGGCAACGCCCGCGACAAGTTCGGCTTCGTCGGCGGCGGTCCGTCGGCCATTGTCACCACGCTGGGCATCCTGCGCCCCGACCCGGTCAGCAAGGAATTCATCCTCGACGCCTACTACGCCTTCTCCAGCGTCGAGGAAATCCTCCAGGCCACCGGCTGGGACCTGAAGGTATCGCCGACCGTGCACGTCGTGCCGGAGCCGACGCCGGAGGAACTGGCCGCGCTGCGCCGCGTCGATGAAACCGGGGCGCTGCGCAAGTGAGCGAGAAAGGCGTCGACGCCAATTACCGCTTCATCGCCGCCTACCAGGAGGTCAATGCCCGCATCGTCCAGCGCCACCAGGCGCTGACCCTGTATATAACACTGACCGCCAGTCTGCTAGCTGGCCTGTTCGCGCTGCATCCGGGCGACGCCAGCCGCAGCCTGCCAGTCGAATGGCTGGTCTTTGCTTTCCCGGTCACCACGCTGTGCCTGGCCTTCCTCAATTACAAGACGGAACGGGCGATCACCAACCTGCGCTCCTTTCTGGCGACATTGGAACGCCTCGGCAACGCCCACCACCAGTTGCCCAGCTACAACGCCGACCCGCGCTGGGCCAGCGGCGTCAACAAGGTCCGCCGCTTCCACGACTACGCGGCTGCCGTACTGGCCGGCGGCGCCAACGCCATCGGCATCGGCACCGTCGTCCGCCTCTACCCGGAACGCCTGGCCGGCCACGACCTGCTGCTCGGTGCCCTGCTCGCCTTCGCGCTGGCCTCGGTGCTGGCCCTGCTGATTATCCCGCGCTGGAGCTACCAGCCGCCGGCCGATGCCGATTAACCCCGTTTCACTGGAGTCCCCATGTCCGAACCCCTCTACCTGCGCCACGATAGCAACGGCGTCGCCACCCTGACCCTGAACCGGCCGCAGGCCCGCAACGCCTTGTCGCAGGCCATGCTGCGCGCCCTGCTCGGCGCCTTCGCCGACATTGCCGCCGACGATTCGGTGCGCGTCGTCATCCTGGCTGGCGCCGGCCCGGCCTTCTGCGCCGGCCACGACCTGAAGGAAATGCGCGCCGCCGACTACGGCCGCGACTACAGCGAGGCGCTGTTCGGCGACTGCGCCGAGCTGATGCAGGCCATCGTCAAGCTGCCGAAAGTGGTCATCGCCCGCGTCCATGGCATCGCCACCGCCGCCGGCGCCCAGCTGGTCGCCAGCTGCGACCTGGCCGTCGCCGCCGACAACGCCCGCTTCGCCACGCCCGGCGTCAATATCGGCCTGTTCTGCTCGACGCCGATGGTCGCCCTGTCGCGCAACCTCGCCCACAAGCACGCCTTGCAGATGCTGCTGACCGGCGATCTGGTCGACGCGCCGACCGCACTGCGCTTCGGCCTGGTCAACGAACTGGTGCCGGCCGCCGATCTGGCCAGCCACACCCAGAACCTGGCCGAGAAAATCGCCGCCAAATCAGCGTTGACCTTAGCGATTGGCAAGGAAGCCTTCTACCGCCAGGCCGAACTGCCGCTGGCCGAGGCCTATGCCTATTCGAAGGACGTAATGGTCGCCAACCTCGAAGCGCGCGATGCCCGGGAAGGCATCAATGCCTTCATCGACAAACGCCAGCCGACCTGGTGCGGCCGCTAACCTTCCCAAGGAAACCCCATGTCGCAAAAAATCATCGACTTTCGCAGCCGCCCGGCCCTGCTCGACGAGTTCTACGGCGCCAACCCGGGCAGCGCCGGTCACGCCACGGCCAAATGGCTGAACCGGCGCACCGGCTCGTTGCAGGACGACCATTTCGAACGCTCCTTCACCGTGGACGGCTATCTGGCCGAAATCCGCTCTGCCGGCATCACGCAGGCCGTGGTGGTCGGCCGCGATACGCCGGGCCTGACGGTAAGCAACCAGCGCATCGCCGAGCTGACCGCCGGCCATCCCGAACTGATCGGCCTCGGCTCGGTTGATCCGCAGACGCACGGCGTCGATGCCGCGTTGGCCGCCGTCGATCATTCGATCCTGGTGCTCGGCCAGAAGGCGATCAACCTCGAACCCGGTTTTGCCAGCCCGGCGCTGCATGCCGACGACCCACTCTATTTCCCGATTTACGAACGCTGCCAGGCGCTCGGCGTGCCGGTCTGCATCATGTCCGGCCCGACCACGCCCGACCTCGATTTCAACGACCCGGCCGCCATCGGCCGCCTCGCCCGGCGTTTCCCGGTTCATGTGACCGAATCAGATTTGAAATCAATGCTCAGTCAGAAGCGCTCGAAATCGCCAATACCGATCTGTTGAGAAAAATATCGGGGCGTACCGACTGCCTGTTTACGGCTCCGGAGGTTTACCGCGCCGCCTATGGGACCAAGCCTCTTCCCAAGGAGGAGCCGCGCAAGGAGCGCCGTCATGATGGCGATGACGACTAGGACGAGTTTCGGTTGCGGGATTCTTATTAAGTATTCCCTAAGCACTGTAGGACAAAATACCTTTGATTGATCGACATCAAATGCTAGGTATGCCTAAGTTATCTATCGCCCCTGCAAAATCACCCTACAAATTGGCTAGGCAAGAAAGAACGCCAACCGCAAGATTGCCCCGATGACATCGCTAGTTCTGCTGTTCTGGATTGTTGCAGGCATAGTCATTCAACTGACGGTCTATCTTTCCCTCGTCTTCTGGCGCCACTGGCAGAACTATCAGGTATTGCGGAGCAGTGGCGCCGACCTGAATCTGCCTCTTCTTCAACCCACGCCTGCCGCCGTGGAGATACCAGCGGCTTGGGCTGGCTGGAGAAGCTTCCGGGTCGAACGCAAGGTTTTTGAGGATGCCGCTCACACCATCTGTTCCTTCTATCTCGTGCCGGAAGACGGGCAGGCCCTTCCGCCATTTCATCCTGGCCAGTTCCTGACATTCAACCTTGAAATTCCCAACGACCAGGGCAGCAATGAGAGTGTCATCCGTTGCTATTCGTTGTCTGACAGCCCCCGATCCAATTGCTATCGCGTTTCCATCAAGCGCGTACCTGCGCCGACCGGATGCGACTTTCCGCCGGGGCGCTCCTCCGGGTTTTTCCATGAGCAGGTCGGTATTGGCAGCAGCCTGCAAGTACGCGCCCCGGCTGGTCACTTCTATCTCGACCACGGGAATTATCCGGTGGTATTGATTGGCGGCGGCATTGGTATCACGCCAATGCTGAGCATGCTGAACTGGTCGCTCAAGGAGCATCCAGAGCGGGAAATATGGCTGTTCTATGGTGTGCGCCAAGCTCAGGAGCTGGTCATGAAAGTCCAGTTCGAAGCGCTTGCCGCTGCCCATCCGAACTTCCATTTGCGCATCTGCTGCAGCAATCCGCAGGCTGATGAGGTGGCCGGCCGTGACTATCAACATCATGGCCGGATTGATTTGGCCTTGCTCCGTCAGGAGCTTGGGCTCAAGCCTTACCACTTCTATATCTGTGGTCCGACGCCTCTGATGGAAACCCTGGTGCCGGCGCTCGATGATTGGGGTGTGCCGGATTCGCATATTCACTTCGAAGCTTTCGGGCCGGCATCGATCAAGCGTCACAAGGCTGGTGCATCCGACCTCCCGATACCGCCGAGCGAAGTGGACAGCAGTGGCATCGTCGTTAATTTCGCGCTCTCCGGCAAGCAGCTCGCCTGGCAACCCAGCGCCGGCAATTTGCTCGAGTTTGCCGAAGCCAATGGTATTTCGGTCAATTCCGGCTGCCGCGCCGGTGGTTGTGGCAGTTGCCATACGACCATTCAGGCCGGGGAGGTCGCTTACAGCCAGGTCCCAGATTTCGATCCGGAACCTGGTAGCTGCCTGCTCTGCGTTTGCGCTCCGAAAACCAGCCTTACCCTGGAGGCCTAGATGACCACCTCACTCTGGCGCCAGCACATCCTGCCATTTGCCGTCATTCTTGGCCTGCTTGCCGCAGTCACGGTGGCCGGCGATTTCGTTCTGCATCGACTGGGTCTGGTCTGGGTCGGTCGCTACCTGGGAATCCCGGGAACAATCCTGATCATCGGCTCGCTGATCTATTCCCTGCGGAAGCGCAAATTCATCACTTCGGGCAACCCGAAAACGCTGCTGCAACTGCACGAGTTCACCGCCTGGCTGGGGTCGTCGATGGTGCTGATCCATGCCGGCATTCACTTCAACGCAATTCTGCCTTGGTTGGCCACCATCGCCATGGGCGTCAACGTGGTTAGCGGCATGGTTGGCAAGATGCTCCTTGATCGTTCCCGTCGTCACGTTCAGGGTCAGCGCGAACACTACAATCTGCGCGGCCTGTCACGACCAGAGGTCGAGCAGGCTGTCTTCTGGAATGCCGTGACTCTTGATGCCATGACCAAATGGCGCAAGGTGCACATTCCCATTTTCATCGTTTTCAGCGTCCTCGCCGTTGGCCACATCATCAGCGTTTTCCTGTTCTGGGGCTGGATATGAGCCGAATCCTCAAATTTATCCTGGCTGCCAACCTGATTGTTCTGGCGGTGCTGGTCTTCGTTTATCCGAACCTGATGGTTGGCCCTGGCAAGTTGATTCCCGGCCACAAGCAACTTGAAACCGACTGTTTTGCCTGCCACTTCCCGCTTACCGGCGCCGACTCGGCACGATGCGTGGTCTGCCACAAGAAGGCCGATATCGGCGTGCTTGGCACGACCGGGCAGCCCATCGCCAAGCCGCTGACGACAACACCGTTCCACCAAAAACTGCTCAATCAGGACTGTGTTGCGTGCCACAGCGATCACGCAGGCGTGAAGCGTTTCCGATCTCAAGGCCACTTCAAGCACGAGTTGCTTGAAGCGAAAACGCGGGCTGAATGTCAGTCCTGCCACAAGTCGCCGAAAGACTCGCTGCATCAGCAGATCACCGGTAATTGCAGTCAGTGTCACAGCCAGGAGAAATGGCTGCCGGCAACCTTCGACCACAACAAATACTTCGAACTCGACCGCGACCACAATACGCGCTGCGTGACCTGTCACCTGGTCAATGACTTCAGCCGCTACACCTGCTATGGCTGCCATGAGCACACCTTGGACAACATTCGTCGCAAGCACGTCAAGGAAGGTATCCGGAAGTTCGACGACTGCGTCGAGTGCCACCGCAATGCCGACGAAGACGACATTCGTGGCGAAGGTGGCGATCGAAAACACGGTGATCGGGACTAAAGTCCCACTTAGTCGATCAGCCCTCAATAATGGAAGAGCAGTTGTATGACCTACGCCCAGACACCGCCATCCCTTAGCCGCTATGCTTGGCTGTCAATTGCCGCGGCGCTATCTACCATCCTGCTCAAGGGCGCCGCATGGTGGATGACCGGTTCGGTCGGGCTGCTTTCCGATGCTATCGAATCCTTCGTCAACCTGGCCGGTGCCTTGATGGCGCTGGCCATGCTGACGGTGGCAGCAATGCCGGCGGATGACAAACACGCCTATGGCCACAGCAAGGCCGAATATTTTTCCAGCGCGTTTGAAGGCTTTCTAATCCTGCTTGCTGCAGTCAGTATTGGCTACACGGCATTTGATCGCCTGCTCAGTCCTCAACCGCTTGAAGCGGTTGGTGTTGGATTGGCTGTATCCGTGGTCGCCTCGATCATTAATCTGTTGACCTCCAGAACGTTAATGGCCGTCGGCCGCAAGTACAACTCGATTACCCTGGAGGCAGACGCGCACCATCTGATGACCGATGTGTGGACTTCAGCAGGGGTGATTGGCGGAGTCGGCCTGGTCTGGCTCACCGGCTGGTTATGGCTGGACCCGGCAATTGCCATTCTGGTCGCCGTGAACATTGTGTGGACTGGTTGGCAGTTGATGCAGCGCTCGGCCAGCGGCTTGATGGATGTCGCCATTCCCGCCGACAGGCTGGCAGCAATCGAGGGGCTGCTCGAACAATATCGCGGTCATGGTCTGGATTTTCACGCCTTGCGCACTCGTCAATCTGGCAGCCGGGCATTCATTACATTGCACGTATTGGTTCCGGGTAGCTGGACAGTCACGCAAGGTCATGAATGGGCAGAGCGCCTCGAACTGGATATTGCTCGCCTGCTACCGCAATCGCACGTCACCACCCATCTGGAACCACTGGGAGACCCTGTTTCAATGATCGATCAGGAGCTTGAGCGGCCGCTGGCGCCATAGGGCATGTGCACCGCTTGGAGCAGCGGATTGACAAAGCATTCCATTCACGGCAATTGAATACGCGAATATCATGCGGTTGTTGCCAAGTTAATTTCGAATTGAGTCCCAGGAGTTGCCACCGATGGTCTGGGTAGCGGTACTGCTTCCGGGGCGATTCAGGGACGTCTGCGAGGTCCGTCGGGAAATGCGGCTCGCCAAGGTATAGTTGAAGCTCCCCCCTCTTCTGAGCATTTGCCATGGTCGCTGTACTCGTCGCCCTCGTTCTTCTGTTTGCCGGCGTGGCGGCTATCTATCTGCTGCTGAAGAACATGAGTGAAGATGGCGTCGACATTGCAGCACCGGGGAGTTGCAAGCGTGGCCGCTGCGGGGTGCCGAGCCGTCCGCAGGTTGAGCAGGCCGATGAGGCTCCGCTGCCGGCTGCGGATGTGGGTGATCAGAGCAAAGTGAATTCCTGAAGGGCAGCTTTCGGGCACAGTTGCCTACTCACCCAATCGGCCAGTAGCGGCCTCTCAGGAAATCGCTACATAGCGGACGCTGGCACGGTTCGTATGATTGTTGATTGATAAGGAGACCCGCATCAGATAATCTCCCTGTCATTCAAAAACTTACAGGCGATGCAATCGTGTCCGTATTATTAGCAATAACCCGGACGTTTCTGCGCCTGAATAACTGTTAGGCCATATGTTCTCGCCCGAAACCCTCAGCAAAGTTCTTGAGTCCGCCGCAAAGTACGCGTGGGCAGTTTTCGTCATGGCAGCATTTGTCTTGTTCGTGCCTGATGATGCTGCCAAGCAGCTAGGCATCGACGGAATCAAGGCCGAATACAAAGGCTACTTCTGGCTAACACTTGTGTTCACCGGAACGCTTACCCTGGGCGCCGTATTTTCCTACGTCAATAAGAAGGTGCTGGATGGGTGGCTAGAAGACAGGCGTTCTGAAAAGAAACGAAGCGCAAAAAGAGCTGAGCGCCTGAATGCAATCGCGCTTCGATTGAATTCCCTGGACGACCGAGAACTCTTTTGGATTAAGTATTGCCTGTTCCATAACGTTCAAACGCTTTCTGCAAAGATGGACGATGTAACCGCCCAATCCTTGCTCAACAAAAGCATCTTGTCGCAAGGTTCGGGAAGCATGTTGAATCTCCCGTTTCACATACCCGACGAAGTATGGACATATCTTCAAGAAAACCATTTTCTGTTCCTGAGCGAGGAAGAAGCCAATGATCCGCGCTTCGAAAAACACCTTGAAAACTTCCGGAAGTCTCTTTATCCCAGCCACTGGATGGCCTAACCCGGGAGTCGAGCGGACCTGCGCGAAAAGCTGCGCAGGCCGCTCACTTTTACGTTTCTGAGCGTCCGCTTCCCAACAGGCCTATGTCCACGAAGGGCACGATGCCGACCTAGCCAACTCGTGAAAGCGGCCATTCAACCCATCAAATTGCCAATGGCCGGTCTGTACTCTGAACCGGCCATTTTTCATTGAGCCTGCCACCGGCCGCTTCGGCCGATCACCAATCCTACAATGCCATCACCCTCGCCACCCCCTCCCAATCTGTCGTATATCGAGGCGATAAATTCCCACGTCGCATCTGCCACGACTTGCTCACTCCTTCAGCCGCCAGTCTCAACGCCCCACGCCCATAGCGCCCATTGATGGCATCCAGTGTCGCCATCAACTTGTCGTTCCGACTCGACGCCACGCCGGCCGGCACAAACAAAGAAAGCTGCTGATTTGCCCGTGGCACGATCTCCAGCAAGGTGATCCCCGCCTTGTGATACCCAAACCCTGAACGATAAATCCGCTTCAACCCCCGCAACGCCCATTGGGTCAGCACTCGCGTATCTGAAGTTGCCTCCGGCAGGGGGATGGTCATAGTCCGCTGATATTGCGGCACCTCCGGCTTGAAGACGTTCGTCCGGATATAAACCTGCACCGCCCCAGCCAGGGAATCCTGCGCGCGGAGTTTCTCGGCCGCTCGGGCGACATAGCTGGAAACCGCCTCATCAAGCTCGGGTAGGTCATAGACCAGCGATCCAAATGAGCGACTGCTCATGATCTGCTGCTTGTCCGGCACAACTTCCTCCAGGTCGAGACAGGACACCCCTCGCAATTCCCGAACAGTGCGTTCCAGCACCACGGAGAAGCGGCTACGCAGCGTTTCGGCATCGGCATCGTGTAATTGGCGGACCGTCGTTATCCCCATCGCTTCCAACCTGGCGGTGATCTGACGACCAACACCCCAGACCTCACCCACGCCAATTCGCTTGAACAAGGCAAGGCGCTCATCGCAGGTCATGGTCGTGAAGTCACAAACCCCGCTTTCTCCGGCCAGCTTCTTTTTGGCGCAGTGATTGGCTAACTTGGCCAAGGTCTTGGTCGGCCCAATGCCGACACACACTGCCAGCCCCAGCCAGTCAGCAATCCGTTGCCGCATCTCCCCCCCATAGGCGTGGTATCCCTGGCGCTCAAATCCGGACAATTCAAGAAAGCTCTCATCGATGCTATACACCTCGATGCTCGGCGAGAAGGAAGACAGGATCTCCACCACCCGATTGCTCATATCCGCGTAGAGGGCGTAGTTCGAACTGAAAGCCACAATGCCGTAGCGCTTGGCCTCCTGTTGAATCTTGAACCAGGGCACCCCCATGGGGATACCGAGCGCTTTGACTTCCGCGGAGCGGGCGACAACACAGCCGTCGTTTACACGCAAGTTGTCCACTAATGGACACGGTGAGGGAGTCGCAAAATCAACAAGTTGCAGATTTCTGCCTTGTCCATCATTTTGAGGAATGCGATGGACATTCTGGGTCAGCCCTGTCCATTTTTTGGCTATCTGGATTTAGTGAATGATATCTATACCACATGCTGCGGCGCAGGGTATTCGGGAAGCACGAACCAAAACCATGGGCGTGTCGCATTTCTGGCTTTTTATGCTTCCCGAAACGAGCTTACCCAGAATCAGTCGAAACGAACATCAATCTCCTTTCCATCAGGCTTTGTGCAAACTCCGGCTGGACCTTGGCCCGACCGCCAAGCTAGCAGGCAGCGAATTGTTTCCCCACTTTCGGTACGGAGTACCGGCGAAGCCGAATTCTTTATGTGATCGCTGTCCATGCCGCTGGTAATTCGGTCGTAATGTTTGCCGGGGCCAAACAATTTACGTAATTTTGCGAGGTCTTGAGAATGCTGAATCACAAATCCCCGCCCCTCATATCGCGCTCCTTCGAGTTCCAGAACCATGACAGGCGCTTGTATGCCTTCGTGGCTAAAGGAGCCAGTGACGGATAGCGAGTCGTTCTCCGATACCATTTGATGAGTATGCCCAGCACAACCGGAAAGCGTCACGCCCAGAAAACATGTGGCGAGTATTTTTGTAATCGCAGTCATGCGACCTCCTTTCTACTTCAACACGAAGCGAACCGTTGCCGGGGCTTTGCCCGGGACGGATATCAAGGCCACGATCTTGCTGTTGGCCAGTTTGAAATTGCCTATGGCCTCCAGTGGCTGACCAGCCGGTTTCAACTCGACTTCCTGCTTGTCGGCGCCAACGAGAATGGTCAGTTTGGCGTTGGATTTCGAGACATCCACCGGCGTGCCATGATCGCGTAAATACAACTGAATCAAATCCGGCTTGGCCACCAGTTCGTAATCCATATCCTTGACCTCGCTGACCACGCCACCGTGGAGCGGCTTGTGGGCGTGGCCGTGCTCGTGGCCACCGGCGGCGAAGGCAAGACCGGACATCGAGAAGGCAAAAGCGGCGAGAAGATGAATCGGTTTCATGAGAGTTCCTTTCGTTGAGTAGTCATCAAAGCGCACCGGCATCGCGGTCGGCCATCAGGCGTTCCACATCCTTGCGGCCAAAGAGCCAGAACATGGCGGGTGTCAGGAAGGTGTCGAGCAGCGTTGAACTGATCAGCCCCGAGAAAATGACCACCGCCACCGGATGCAGGATTTCCGTGCCCGGCCGCTCGGCCTCGAACAACAATGGCGCCAGCGCGAAGGCCGTTACCAGTGCCGTCATCAAGACAGGCGCGAGACGTTCCAGCGAGCCGCGCAGGATCATTTTGTGGTCGAAGTTTTCGCCTTCCATGCGCATCAGGTTGATGTAGTGGCTGACCTTGAGAATGCCGTTACGCACCGAAATGCCCGCCAGCGTGATGAAGCCGACCAGCGCGGCGACCGACAGCGGCTGCCCGGAAATCCACAAGCCGAGCACTGCGCCAACCAGCGCCAGCGGAATGTTGGCCATAATCAGCGCCGACAGCACGACCGATTTGTAGCGACTGAACAGCACCACAAACATCAGCACCAACGAGACGATGGAGAGCAGGCCAACCAGCCGCGAAGCCTCCTCCTGCGCCTGGAACTGACCGCCCAGGGTGATGAAGTAGCCTTCAGGCAGTTTGCTTTCGCCGACGACTTTGCGGATGTCCTCGACGATCTCGGACAGCGCCCGCCCTTGCGCGTTGGCTGAAAGCACGATGCGCCGCTTGCCGTCATCGCGGCTGACCTGATTCGGCCCGTCGCCATCCTCGATGGTGGCGATTTTTGACAGGGGAATCGGGCCACCCGGCGTCTCCAGCAGGATCTGACCCAGGCCTTCCAACGAGCGGGAGGATTCGGGCAAGCGCACGACCAGCGCAAAGCGCCGGCCGCCTTCGACGACCTGCGTTACTTTTTCACCTTCGACCAGACTTTGCAGCGTCGCCAGAATCTGCGGCGTCGGCACGCCGTATTGCGCCGCCGTCGCATAGTTGACGCTGACCTTGATCTGCGGCGCCAGCACCTGCTTCTCGATTTCCAGATCGGCGATGCCGGGAATACCGGCCAGCCTGCCGCGCAGCGCGTCGGCCTGACCGCGTAGCGTGTCGAGGTCGTCACCAAAAATCTTGATGGCGATCTGCGAACGCACACCGGACAGCATGTGGTCGATACGGTGCGAGATGGGCTGGCCGATGGCAATCGCCGCCGGCAGGTTTATCAGGCGGGCGCGAATGTCGGCCGAAATTTCGCCCATTGAGCGCGTCATTTCGGACGCCGGCTTCAACCCGACATCCAGTTCGCTGACGTGAACACCTTCCGCATGCTCATCCAGTTCCGCCCGGCCGCTGCGTCGTCCAACGTGCACAACCTCAGGCACCGCCTTGACCAGTACCTCGGCCTGTTGCGCCAGAGCCGACGACTCGGCCAGTGTGACGCCGGGGTTGAGGCGCATGCCAATCAGCAGCGTTCCCTCATTGAAGGGCGGCAGGAAGGTCTTGGGGAAGAAGGGCACCGCGACTGCTGCCACCAAAATAGCGACGGCACCAGCCGCCAATGCGGCTTTGGGATGGTTGAGCACCGTCTGCAAACTGCGGCCATAGCTCGCCTTCAGCCAGGCCAGCAGTTTCGTGTCGCCATGATCGAGCGACTTCATGCGGGGCAGCAGGTAGAAGGAAAGCACCGGCGTCACCGTCACCGACACCACCAGCGAAGCCAGTGTCGAAACGATGAAAGCAATGCCGAGCGGTACGAACAACCGGCCTTCCATGCCAGGCAGCGCGAAGAGCGGCAGGAAAACTAGCACGATGATGATCGTTGCGTAGAGGATGGCCGAACGCACTTCCATCGTCGCATGGGCCACCAGTTCAATCGGATGCATCCGGTGATCGTGGTGCTTGGCCCGGTCTTCCTTCAGGCGCCGCAACACGTTCTCGACGCCGACCACGGCGTCATCGACCAGGCCACCGATGGCGATGGCCAGCCCGCCCAGCGTCATGGTGTTGATCGACAAGCCGTAATAGTCGAAGACCAGCGCCGTCATGAAAATCGACACTGGGATCGCGGTTAGGGCGATCACCGTCGGGCGCAAGGTGCCCAAGAAGAAAAACAGGATGACGGCGACGAAGACTGATGCCCCGATCAGCTTGCCTTGCAGCGTGCTGATTGAAGACTCGATAAAACTCGCCTGGCGGAAGGTCACCTTCGGCGCCTCCATACCCGCCGGCAGCGATTTCTTCAGATCCTCGACAGCGGCCTCAATGCTCCGGGTCAGATGGATGGTGTCCGCCGTCGGTTGCTTCTGGATGCCGAGAATGACCGCCGGTTTGCCCTCGAAACCGGCATCGCCCCGCTTGATGGCCGGTGCGAAGGTCACGTCGGCGATTTGGCGCAATAAAACGGGTTGACCGTGGCGTGCGGCCAGGGCGAGATTCTTCAGGTCATCCAGACGCGAGGTGCGGCCGAGATGGCGAATCAGGTATTCGCGCCCGTTGAGTTCGAGGAAGCCGCCGGAGGTGTTGGCCGAGTAGCCCTTGAGCGCCCCGGTCAACTGTTCGTGCGAAATGCCCAGTTCCGCCATGCGAGTCGTGTTCGGCTGCACCTGGAACTGGCGGACCTCGCCGCCGATGGGGATCACCTGAGCCACACCGGCGATGGCCATCAGACGCGGACGCAGCACCCAGTCGGCGTATTCGCGCACCTGCATCGGCGAAATCTTCGCCGTGTCGATGGGAATGGCGATCTGCATGATTTCGCCCATGATCGAACTGATCGGCCCCATGCGCGGCGTGACGCCCGCTGGCAGACCTTCCTCCATCGAGGAAAGACGTTCAGACACCATCTGCCTCGCCCGGAAAATCTCTGTTTTCCAGTTGAAGGTCACATAAATGAAAGAGAGGCCTGCACTGGACACCGAGCGCACGCTTTCCACACCGGGCAGACCGTTCATGGTCGTTTCCAGCGGGAAGGTGATCAGTTGCTCCACTTCCTCGGCGGCCATACCGCCGGACTCGGTCATGATGGTGACCGTCGGTTTGTTGAGGTCCGGAAACACATCCACCGGTGTGCGGGAGAGCGTGAATGCCCCATAAGCCATCAGCACCAAGCTGGCGATGATGACCAGCAGGCGGTTGGCAAGGCTGTTGTCGAGAAGCCACTTGAACATGATTGGCTCCGCTCAGCGTATCTGGTTAATCAGAGTGGCCGCGCGGACGGCAACCCGATCCCCGGCTTTCAGACCGCTGGTCACCGCCACGTGGGTGCCGTCCAGCGGCTCGGCGGTTACTGTGCGCGGCTCAAAGCGTTCCGGCGCCGTCTTGATCCAGACGATGCTCTGGTTCGCAGGGTTCTTCATCAGCGCCGCCATCGGCACGCGGATGCCCGGCACCGTGCTGCGCGTCTGCACGAAGACCCGAACCGGCTGGCCGACGGCCAACGCCGCCAAAGCGCCGCCTTCACCCCGGAAGGTCAGCGGCAGTGCTTGCTCGCGCAGGCTGCGGGCGACGCCAACCAGGCGCAGCGGCAGCTTCTGCTCACCGACGGCGACAAAGGCCCCGGCCACATCGCTGGCGACGGCCATGTCGAAAGCCAGCGCCTCGATCAGCATGCGTTCCGGATTGACGATCTCGAACAGGGTTTCGCGGGCTTCGAGCACCTGACCGGAGACGACGTTGGCCGAGGCGATAACGCCGCTGACCGGCGCCACCAGTTGCTCGTTGGCCACGGCGGCTTCTGCTTCCTCGATGACCTTGCGCGGCACAGTGTCGGAGAGTTCGCGTAGGCGGCGCAGGCGGCTTTCGGCCAGGGAGCGGCTGTTGCCGCCGACCTCCGGCGTGACGTAGGCGAGCACCTCGCCCTTCTTGACTGCTTGGCCGGGCAGCGGCAGACCTCGTGGTCCCGGTGTGACACGACCGGCGACGATGGCCTGCACTTTGCCGCCGGCGTTCGGGTCCATAACCACCTTGCCAGCCAGTTCATGGGTACGGGGCAGTTCGCCTAGCTCTACCAGCAGGGTACGAACACCAATCTGGCGTTGCGCCGGTTTGGGCAGGAAGACACTGCCGTCTGGCTGGCGCTTGGGGCCGCTACCGCTGGCAGCGGGCGGTGCGTCGCCGTGATCATGGCCGTCACCGGCCAGCACCAAGGTTGAGGAAAACAAGAAGGTAAGACAAAGGGCGCTAAATAACAGACGGGGCTTCATGCAGCACCTCCGAAATGCGGGTTGCGGGAAGTGCGCAGGCGGCGCAATAGAGTGGCAAGGAGTAGCAGTGCCGCGCCGGCGGCTCCAGCCCACAGGGCGTATTCCTTCCAGCCATGGGTGTGTGCGGTCGTTTCGGCATGCGCCTCCTCGTGCATGTCGAGTTCACCAGCCAGCAAGTCGGCTTCCTCGCCGGCGATGACGGTCGCCGCGACCGACACGACCCCCGGCTTGAGTTCCTGCGCCAGCGTCGCCTCGAACTCCCCGTCGGCATGCGGTTCGACGGGGACTTTGACGCCACCCAGTTCGAGTTCGAGCTTGGCGTCCTTGACCGGGCTGCCGTCGGCATAGCGGTCGAGATAAAGCGTCAGTTTTTTGCCATTGACGACGCCGACCAGTTCAAAGGTTTCGGACGTTGCCGCAAAACGCGGCGAGGCTGGACCGGCGGATGAAGCAGGCGCCTCGCCATGGTCGTGCCCGTCACCGGCCCAGGCCAGTGGTGCCGCCAAGGCGATCCAGGCGGCCCATCCCAAAGTGGCCAGCGTGTTTGTTGTTCTCATGTTCGGGTTCCTCATTTTTGTTCGGGGAGCAGGCCCAGGGCCTGACGCAGAGCGGAGATCGCGGCGGCCAGCTCAATCCGGGCGCGAGCGTTTTGCCGTTCAGCTTCGACGGCTTCGAGTTCGATACGCAAGCGGGTTGGCAGATCGCTTTCGCCCAGACGGAAGGACTTCTCGAAGAACCCCCGCGACTCACGCGCCAGTTGAGCGCGCTTCTCGGCAGCCACCAGTTGCGTGCGGCTGGATTCGACGCGCACCCGCGCCGCTTCCAGATCGGCTGCCAGGCGCTCGCGTTCAAGGCGAAGTTGACCTTCGGTTTCGAGGGCTTCGGCACGGGCCAGGCCGAGTTTGGCGCGATTTCGGCTATCCGAACCAAACGGGATGCGTACACCGAGTGTGACGGTCTGCTGATAGTCGTCACCGAAAGCGCCTCGCTCACGGGTGGTGGCCAACAACAGTTCGGGATTGTTCCTTGTCTGCACACTGGCCAGATCGGCGCTGCGGCGGGCGACTTCGGCTCGGTCGAACAGTTCGACGACCGCCGGGTGGGTCGCATCCAGGGCGGTGAAGTCGGCAGGCACCGCCGGCGAGGTTTCCGGTCCGTCGGCGGCTGTCTGATCCGGCAGCTTGCCGATCAAGGCACGTAGTTGCTGGGTGGCTGCGGCCAGCAGGCTGGCGCTTTCCGCCAGCGTTACCTCGGCGCTGGCCGCCGCGCCATCGGCCTGATGCTGGTCCGAGCGGGCCAGGTCGCCGGCCTTGGTTCGGCGGCGGACATCTTCTGCCAGCTTTTGCGCGCTGACCAAGCGCTCGCGGGCCAACGACTGTTCGCCGCGTGCCCGCTGCCAGTTCCACCAGGCATCACGCACGGCGGCGGCAGTGCGCAGTTGGGCGGCCGTCACCCGGCTATCCACGGCTTTCGATTCGGCATCGGCCAAGGCACCCTGACGGGAGCGTTCGCCAGGCAGCCACAGGGGCAAGGCGACGCCGGCCGCGTATTCGCGGCTACCTTGATTCTTGCTCAGTTGGTCAGTCTTGCCGGACAGGTCCAGCGAAGGTGGTTGGGCCGTCCAACTGCCAGCAACTTGCCGACGCGCCTCGGCGGCGTCGCGCCGCAGATCTAGGGATTGCGCCTCAGGTTGTCGTGCCCAAGCGGAAGCAAAGGCTTGCGGCAAGGTAATCGCGGTGCCAGCGGGGACAGGCGTCGATTGCGCCCAGAGGTTGCCGGACGCTAGCGCAACGACCGAGCACAGCCCGGCAACAAGTTGGCGGGCCGGTAAAAAGGTAGTTCGTGAAACAGATTTGCTTCGAGACATCCGATTCTCCAGTGATGAAAAGACACACGGGGAATCGGCGAGGTGCGACGCGGGAAGCGTCGCAATGCGTCAGGGCGGACAGTCCACCACAGCCGCAAGGGAGAAGCGCAGAAAAGTGCTATCCACCCCGCCGATTAGGCGAGGACGGACCAGTTGGGACGTTCGGGGTGCGCGAGAGGTGGCGCGGTCAGATTCCCCGATAACCAGGGAATCGCAACGGACACGCTGCTTGAAGCCGGCAAGGAAGCCATGCTGAAAATCGCCGCAGCACAACTCGCATGGCAGGCGACGCAATCGCCGTCGATGCCGCCACCCAAGGTTTTGGCATCCGGTGCGCCCTCCTGATCGGCAGCGGCCTGATGCTGGTGCTCATGATGACCGAAGTGCTGTGCAGCCGCTCCGGTCTCGTGCTGGCAATAGCCAGCCACCGCCGCCCAGGTGAACTGGAACGGCAGAAAAACGAGGATGAGGATGGAAAGCCAGCGGCGCATGGGCGGGATTGTATCAGCGATAGTCTTTATCGGAAGTCCACCGCAGAATGCGCACGCCGTTACCCACCACCAGCAGGCTCGCGCCCATGTCGGCAAAGACCGCCATCCACATGGTCGCATTACCGAAAACGGCGAGTCCGAGAAAGATCGCCTTGATCCCCAGGGCTAATCCGATGTTTTGCCAGAGGACCGCATGGGTGCGCCGGGACAGGCGAATGGTCTCTGGAATGCGCCGCAGGTCGTCGTTCATGATCACCACGTCGGCCGCTTCCATCGCCGTATCCGTACCGGCCGCACCCATCGCCACGCCGATATCGGCACGCGCCAGCGCCGGTGCGTCGTTGATGCCGTCGCCGGTCATCGCGGTCGGGCCATAGCGAGCCTGCAAATCTTCGATGGCCGCCAGTTTGTCCTCCGGGAGAAGATTGCCCCGGGCGTCGTCGATACCGGCTTCCTTGGCGATGCTCGCGGCCGTTGCTACGTTGTCGCCGGTCAGCATGACCGAGACGACACCGAGACGGTGCAGATCGGCCACCGCCTCTCGCGAACTTTCCTTAATGGTGTCCGCCACCGCAAAAATCGCCAGCACCTGCTGTGCCGACGCCAGCATGGTCACCGTCCGGCCTTGCGTCTCGTGCACCTGAAGGCGAGCCTCGATCTCGGCGCTACACAGAGCGCGTTCCTCAATCAGACGATGGTTGCCGAGGATCAGCAGTTGGCCGTCAGCACGTGCTTCCACGCCCCGTCCGGCAAGGGCGACGAAATCGGTCAAGCCATTTTCCGGAAGCTTGAGACCGGTTGCAATCGCTTTTGAGACAGGATGGTCCGAGTGCCCGGCCAGGCTGGCGGCCCAGGCAAGCACTTGTGATTCAGGGACCGTCGAGGGAAGAATTTCCGTGGCGACCAGACGGGGTTTGCCTTCGGTAATGGTGCCGGTCTTGTCGAGGGCAATGACCCGCAATTTGCGGGCCTCCTCAAGATAGACGCCGCCCTTGATCAGGATGCCGCGTCGGGCCGCTGCCGCCAGCCCGCTGACCACCGTCACCGGCGTGGCAAGCACCAGCGCGCAGGGGCAAGCGATGACCAGCAGCACCAGAGCCTTGTAGAGCGCCTGCGTCCAAGTCCAGCCGAGGAGCCAGGGCGTCAGAACCGCCACGGCAACTGCGATGCCGAACACGGTCGGGGTGTAGATTGCGGCAAACCGATCCACGAAGCGTTGGGTTGGCGCTTGCGTCCCTTGCGCCTGTTCGACCGCGTGGATGATGCGGGCCAGTGTGGTGTTGTCGGCAGCGGCCGTCACACGGAACTCCAGGATGCCGGTTTCGTTGATCGTGCCGGCGAATACCGGGTCGCCGGCCGCCTTGTCAATCGGGATGCTTTCGCCAGTGACCGGCGCCTGATTGACCGCACTGGTTCCTGCCGTCACCTGACCATCGAGCGGTATCCTGGCGCCGGGTTTGACCCGCACACTGGCCTCCAGCGTTACCACTGCGGCCGGTACTTCCAGCCACGTCCCATCAGCCTGCCGAACTTCCGCCGTCTCCGGCGTCAGGTCGAGCAAGCCCTTGATGGCGTTACGCGCCCGATCCACGGAACGGGCTTCGATCAGTTCGGCAATGGCATACAAGGCCATGACCATCGCCGCCTCGGGCCACTGTCCAATGAGGAAGGCACCGGTCACGGCCACACCCATCAGCGCGTTCATGTTCAACTGCCCGCGCCGTAATGCCGCTACGCCTTTGCTATAGGTGGAAATGCCGGACAGCCAGATGGCAACAACGGCTAATGCCATACCGAAGCCCTTGAATGGCAATGTGTCGGGCGCGAAGAAATCCAGCGCTTCCGCACCGACGGCCAGCCCCAGCGCCAGAACACTTCGCCATAGCTCACTGACGCCAACGTTTTCCGTTGCCGCCTGATCTGGCGAAACCGCTTTGGGGCTAAACCCCGCCTGGCGGATAGCGGCCAAGGCGGCATCGAGAGCATCCGTCGTCGCATCGATCGAAACGGTGCGGGCCGACAGTTGGAAACGCAGGGAACGGATGCCATCGATACCGGCCACCGCACGACGGATGTCATTCTCCTCGTTCGGGCAGTCCATGGTTGGAATCACGAAAACGGGCACGCCATCGCTTTGAGCGAGATCGGCGGCGGCTGGGATTTCTACGGTGGTAGTCACTGCGGCTGAACAGCAGCCGGCACAGCCGCTGTGGGCGGCTTCCTGAAGGGGCTTCGGGCTGGGATCAAGACTCATGGCGTTCTCCTTGTTTCCTGCATTAGAAACCCTTGAGTGACTACAGAGTCAAGCGATTACAATAAAAGAAAATAGTCGGAGCCGAAGCAATGCTTGAGTTTGTCAAAGTTCTGGGATTGTTCGCCGTAACCGCGTTGGCCGAAATTCTCGGCTGCTATCTGCCGTGGCTGGTGCTGACCCAGCAGCGTTCACCTTGGCTGTTGATCCCCGCCGCCGTTTCCTTGGGGTTGTTTGCCTGGCTACTGACCCTGCACCCAGGTGCCGCCGGGCGAATCTACGCCGCTTACGGGGGTGTCTACGTGGCGATTGCCCTGATCTGGCTATGGCGGATCGATGGCGTTGTCCCAACACGATGGGATCTTGTCGGCAGTGCGGTCTGCCTGGCCGGCATGGCGATCATCATGCTCCAACCGGCTCGGTCCGTTTGAACGTCAGGAGACGAAGATGAAAATCGGCGAACTGGCCCGGCTTGCCGGGACGAATGTGGAAACGATCCGCTATTACGAGCGTGATGGGTTGCTGCCAGTACCTGCCCGCAGCGAAGGCAACTACCGCATCTATGGGGAAACCCATGTCCAGCGACTGTCTTTTATTCGGCGTTGTCGCAGTTTGGACATGACGCTGGATGAGATTCGTGTCTTGCTGCACTTCAAGGAGTCACCACAGGAGAACTGCGCGGATGTGAATAGCCTGCTTGACCGACACATTGGGCACGTCGCCCAACGGATGCAAGAACTTCAGGAACTGGAAAGGCAACTAAATGACCTGCGTAAACGATGTGGCGAGGCGCGGGATGCTGCCCACTGCGGCATTCTTGACGGGTTGTCTCAAGCGATTATGCCTGGCGGCAAGACGGCATCCCACGTTCAGGGAACGCATCGGCATGCTGCGAATCCGAACTTGGAGAAGGGGAAACAAGGTTGATGATATTTGCTAAGCGTACGATTTATTCCGTTTACTGTGATTTTCCTTGATACAAGCAACCACTCAGGCACCATTCCACATCAACGTCGGCAACCTTCGCAATAACGGTCATTCAATCCAGCCAACGCCAGCAGGTTTCAGAGCCAAGCGGTCGTCCAGATGACTGCTCGCTGGGATAGGGGAGCATCCGCAGTTGGCTGAACTCGGACAAGGTATCCAATCGAAAGCATACTGACAGGCGGGTTGTTGGCTGCGAAATGGCGCGTCAATTGTAGACTCCGGATAGCCGCTTTAAGATCCTTTCCGTATGGCTCTGTCCTTGAGCTTGGCGCGGAGTGTCGTGGAAACTTTCTCACCGGTTAGCGCCGCTTTCTCAGCAGCCCATTCGGTTCGCTCGTCCCATAGCTGCTTAAACAACGACACCTCGCGGGTCAGCGCTTCTTCCCAAAGTACCCGATACTTTGCTGCCTCCGCCTTGGCTGTTTCCAACTGCTGCGTTCTTTCATCGAGCGGACTCGGCCTCTCGGTCTCAACGGCGTTGATGGCCTCGATCAGATCCTTGAAAATCGGCCGCGAACGTTTGATCGTTCCCTTCTTACGCCCCGCCTCCAGAGAAACGCTGTCGTTGGTGATCTTTGTTCCCTTCGGAACACATTCCGGACGACCTTTTTTCAAGCGCTCCAGTGCCTCGAAATAATCCTTGAGGATGTCAGGCATGTTTGTCTCCTACAGGAGGCGCAGCGTGGACACCTTGAGAACGCCAGGCCACTTCCAAGCGCTCCAGTTGGTCAAGATCTTCCTTTTCGATGATATAGGTAATCGAGGCCGGGTCGATGTGTTCCATCGCAGCACTCTTGTAGCGGATCACCTGAATGATCTTGGAGTGCTTGCCGACCAAGTGCTTGCAGGTATCAGTCGCACAAACGGTGTCAATCAGGTTCAGTCCCTTGATGCTGTTGCAGGGTTCCGGATTGAGGCATCCACCAAGCGGGCCATCCTTGTAGGCGAGCCGGCCGGCTTTGATCTGCTTATGGATTTCTTCACGCGACATGACCTCTCCGCGCTCCTTCTTTCTCTGATAGAAATTGCCGGCGCCGCCGAACATCGGCTCCTCGCTATTGAGGACCTCGCGCACGAAGGCTAGGCACTGAGCCTCGTGCTCCGCTTCCTGCCATTCAGGGGCAATATGTTTCTTGTAGCCCTTCGGGTCCTCAGCAATGAAGTTCTTGCAAAACGTGCTGCCACGGCCGTAGTACAGGGACATCTCACGCGTGAGATGCTGGAGTTGTCTACGCAGCGAGGACAGTCGCACCATTCCGCTGGCGTTGGCATACAACGCCAACGAGCGGCGCAACTGGTGAGTTCCCAGCGGCCACCGATTCCCAACAGCAAATTCCAATTCCTCGCGCCAGGCGCGAAAGGGATCGACCTCCTCCAGTTCTTCGATGTCGGCATCCTCGATGACCGGGCAAAGCCGCGATTTCAGGGCGGCCGAGGCGCCGCTGAATGCGCTAACGAAAGGAGCCACTTGAAGTGTCGCTAGGTCCTTCCTTCCCCACGGCAAATACTCGACGGATGGGAACAGCGGGTGGTTGTCCTTGGCCTTTTCGTCAGCACTCGGCGTTACGCCAATGCTTTCATAAATCAGCGAGGCACACTGCTGTGCCAGTCGGATGGCGCGGAAGCCGTCATGCTCCGTCGTCACCCACTTCGCCCTGTGACGCCGCGAACCGCTGAGTTTCGTGGTGATACCGGTGATTAAACAGTGTTTGCGACCATGCGCCCCGGCAATGGGTTCCATGCAGTGGTATGGCAGATACGCTGCTTCTTCATCACGCATACCGCCAAACACGTGAATTTGAAGCTTGCAGATCCGAAAGGTCTCAGTTATCGCTGCGGAGAGCCCAAACAGAGAGATTTCCAAGCCTCTCCGCGTCAAGTAGTCGCAGAGGCCGAATCGCTCGACCAGTTCACGTCCAAAGGTCATACCGGCCACATATTTTTCAATCGCTTCCTTCAGCGCACCGATCAACTGATCCTTGTGCGCTTCGATATCGTCGAGTTCCTGTGACAGATTGTTTATCAGGGCCGAATAGATTCGGGTGGGTAGCGGCGCATGTTGGCGGGAGTTGTCGCGGTGGTCTTTGGCGCGATCGTATAGATCCTGCCAGCGCTTCGGCGTGGCAAGCCGGAAACCGAGTTCTGTGACGGGGTCGCGATTACCAAGGAAGGTAAGCAAGCTCATAAATTTTGCGCACAGATAATCAGGAAGTGTGCCAATGAGGGCGTCCAGCGATTCCTGCTGTTCCAGCACGTCGCGCACAGCACAGGCCCGTGACTCAGCGAAGCGTGCGATTAAGTGAAGCGCAGGGAGCTTGTCGTTAGCGAGGCTGCCGTAGCCCAAGACTTTCCCCTCGTTGAAATAGATCACACGGGTCATCAGGAACTGTAATTCCCGGATGCGTGCCTCGCGCTCAGGGGTGATGTCCATGGCCCCGATGGATTCGGGCCTATCAAGTCTTGTGGCCCAGTAGTAGAAGTACAACGGCGCACGTTTCCCACGCGGATGATAGGCCGTCCACCACCACACGAAGTCGCCCGCGCACGATGCGGGGTTGCCTTCCTTGTCGCGACTGATGACGTGATCGAGCAGCAGCGAAAGCCCGTAGGTTTCGTCCCACGCATCAGGGGCGACAGCCCCACTGGGAAGCTCGACCTGAGCGTCAAATTGCCGGTTCATGCGATGATCCTTAACTCAAGAAACAGTTGGTACTTGTCGGTGAAATAGGGCGTAAGGTTGCCATTCTCATAAACGTCCTTCCTGACTCGCGACACCATCTCGCGACAACCGTCAAAGGTGGATATCTTCTTCAGGTCTTCGTCGCACTTGAAAATCAGGGGACGGAATTCGGCCTCGTGCATCGGCCCAATGATCAACTGCTCCATGACGAAGGCAGCCGACGCCACTTTGC
>Ga0316605_10000366_pt1 | contig 34873 bp, 36 predicted proteins | sample OWC_soil_day20_n_FD_207666 | JGI IMG/M metagenome (GOLD analysis project Ga0316605, IMG submission 207666) | Wetland soil microbial communities from Old Woman Creek delta, Ohio, United States - OWC_soil_day20_noCT | ecosystem: Environmental > Terrestrial > Soil > Wetlands | place: USA: Ohio...
CCCACTGGTTGAGACGGGCGATGGCTTCCAGGCTGCCGGGAATCGGCCGCCACTCCTCCGGCGACTTGATGTACTGGTCGGAGTCGAAATTGATAACGCCGTCGCGGTCGAGGATGATGAGCTTCATATGGCCATTTTCACCACGGCGACACGGCGCGCACGGCGGAGAAACGCGGGAAAGTTCATGCTGTTCGCGGCGTCGTGGATCAGGCCGAGAGCCGCGACAGATCGGCTACCTGGTTCATGGCCTGGTGCAGGATGGCGAGCAGGCCGAGACGATTGGCGCGCAGGGCCGGGTCGTCGGCATTCACCATCACCGCCTCGAAGAAGGCATCCACCGGCTCGCGCAGGGCCGCCAGGGAGCGCAGCGATGCGGTGTAATCGCCGGCGGCGAAGGCGGCATCGGCCTGTGGCTTGACGCGGGAGAGGGCTTCGTTGAGAGCAATCTCGGCGGCTTCGGCGAGGAGCTTGGCATCCACCTGGGCCACCACGCCGCCCTCGACCTTCTTCAGGATGTTGCCGACCCGCTTGTTGGCGGCGGCCAGGCTGGCGGCCTCGGGCAGCGCGGCGAAGGCGCGCACGGCGGCGAGACGCTTAGGAATGTCGCCGAGACGTTGCGGCCGCAAGCTCACCACGGCATCCACTTCCTGGGCGGAATAGCCCTGGTCGCGCAGGCTGCCGGCTAGGCGTTCGTAGATGAAATCGGTGAGGGCGGTCTCGGCGGCCTTGAAACCCTCGATGCCGGCGAAGGGCGTTGCAGCGGTTTGCAGCAAGGTATCCAGGGGCAGATCGAGACTGTTCTCGGCCAGCATGCGGATCACGCCCAGCGCGTGACGACGCAGCGCGAAGGGATCCTTGTCGCCGGTGGGAATCTGGCCGATGCCGAACATGCCCACCAGGGTTTCCAGCTTGTCGGCGAGGGCGACGACGACGCCCACCTGACTGCGCGGCAGGCTGTCGCCGGCGAAGCGGGGCTTGTAGTGGTCCTCGATGGCGTCGGCGATATCGACGGCAAGGCCATCGTGAAGGGCGTAGTAGCGGCCCATGGTGCCTTGCAGTTCGGGGAATTCGCCCACCATGTCGGTGAGCAGGTCGGCCTTGGCCAGCAGGGCGGCCTGGTCGGCCTGCCGCGCCAGATCCTCGCCACCGAGCTGGCGACCGATGGCGCTGGCGATGGCGCAGACACGCTGGGCGCGTTCGCCCTGAGTGCCGAGCTTGTTGTGATACACCACCTTCGCCAGACCGGGGATACGGTCGGCGAGGGACTTCTTGCGGTCCTGATCGAAGAAGAACTTGGCATCGGCCAGACGCGGGCGCACCACGCGCTCGTTGCCGCCGATCACGGCGCTGGCATCGGCGGGGCTGATGTTGCTGACGATGAGGAACTTGTTGGTCAGCTTGCCCGTCGCGTCGAGCAGCGGGAAGTATTTCTGGTTTGCCTTCATGGTCAGAATCAGGCATTCCTGGGGCACGGCGAGGAAGGCTTCCTCGAACTGGCCGATCAACACATTGGGCCGTTCCACCAAGGCAGTCACTTCATCGAGCAGGGCCTCGTCTTCAATCGGCTGACCGCCCGCCTTGGCGGCGGCAGCGGCAAGCTGCCGCTCAATCTCTGCACGGCGCGCGGCGAAACCGGCGATCACCGCGCCTTCGCTTTCCATCTGCTCGGCATAGCTATCGGCGTCCTTGAGCGCCACCGGATCAACCTTGGCCTCGAAACGATGGCCATGAGTCTCGCGACCGGCATTCAGACCCAGCACGGAAAGGGGTACGACATCGGCGCCATGCAGGGCGACGAGGCCATGCACCGGACGCACGAAGTTCACCGTGGACCAGCCATCGCTGAGTTGGTAGGTCATCACCTTGGGGATCGGCAATCCGGCCAGGGCCGCTTCCAAAGCCTTTTGCAGACCGGCGGCAAGGGTCGCGCCCTTGGCAACGCTGTCGTAGAACAGCACCTCGGCCTTGCCATCCGATTCGCGGCGCAGGCCGGCGGCGGCCGAGGCAGCGGCGCCCACATCGACTCCCAATGCGGCGAGCTTCTTCAGCAGCGCCGGCGTCGGCTGACCGCTGGCGTCAAGGCCGACGGCAGCGGGCATCAGCTTCTGGCTCACCGGCTTGTCCGCCGCCTGATCTGCCACCTCGGTGACAAGGACGGCGAGGCGGCGCGGTGAAGCATAGGAGGTAACGACGGCAGAGTCGGCACACAAGCCCTGGGTCTTGAGAGAGTGGGCCAGCGTCTGGGAAAACGCTTCGCCCAGTTTCTTCAGGGCCTTGGGTGGCAGTTCTTCGACAAACAGTTCGACCAGCAGATTCTTGCTCATGCTCATGCGGCTTTCTTGGCGTTCAGTTGCGCGAGGACTTCCTCGGCATGGGCGCGGGGGGCCATGGGGAAACCCCGGCGGGCGCGGCTGTCCATGTAGCTCTGGGCGACGCTGCGGGCCAGGTTGCGGATGCGGCCGATGTAGGCGGCGCGCTCGGTAACCGAGATTGCGCCACGGGCGTCGAGCAGATTGAAGGTGTGGGCCGCTTTCAGCACTTGCTCGTAAGCCGGCAGGGCCAGCTCGGCTTCCATCAGGTGCTTGGCCTGCTTCTCGTGAGCCGAGAAAGCGGAGAAGAGGAACTCCACGTCGCTGTGCTCGAAGTTGTAGGCCGACTGTTCCACCTCGTTCTGGTGATAGACGTCGCCGTAGGTCAGGCCCTCGGTCCATACCAGATCGAAGACGTTTTCGACGCCTTGCAGATACATGGCGAGGCGTTCCAGGCCGTAGGTGATTTCGCCGGTGATGGGCTTGCAGTCGATGCCGCCGACTTGCTGGAAGTAGGTGAACTGGGTCACTTCCATGCCGTTCATCCAGACTTCCCAGCCCAGGCCCCAGGCGCCGAGGGTGGGGTTTTCCCAGTCATCCTCAACGAAGCGGACGTCGTTGTGCTTGAGGTCGAAGCCGAGGGCTTCGAGGGAGCCGAGATAGAGTTCGAGAATGTTTTCCGGCGCGGGTTTCAGCACCACCTGGTACTGGTAGTAGTGCTGCATGCGATTGGGATTCTCGCCGTAGCGGCCATCCTTGGGCCGGCGCGAGGGTTGCACGTAGGCGGCCTTCCAAGGCTCGGGGCCGAGGGCACGGAGGAAGGTGGCGGTGTGGCTGGTGCCGGCGCCGACTTCCATGTCGTAGGGCTGGAGCAGGGCGCAGCCCTTGTCGCTCCAGTAGGTCTGAAGGCGGAGGATGAGCTGTTGGAAGCTCGGCTTGCTATTGGCGGTCATCGAAAAACCTGCTGAATCGCGAAAGACGCGATTTTACAGGGATTTCGGAGGCCACTCGATCTGTCCGATGCCCGTCGCCTTGGGGTGGCCGATGTGATAACCCTGGGCAAAATCGATGCCGCATTCTGCCACCTGATCCAGCACTTCCTGACTCTCCACATACTCGGCCACGGTATGAATGCCGAGTTCTTGGGCCAGGCCGGCCATGCTATGAACAAAGGCCCGGTCCTTGCTGTCGTTGAGCATGTTGGCGATGAAGTCGCCCTCGATCTTCAGGTAGTCCACCGGGAAGCGCTTGAGGTAATGGAAAGATGAGAAGCCGGAACCAAAGTCGTCGATGGCGATATTGAAGCCTTCCAGCTTGAGCTCGTTGATGAAGCGCTCCAGCAGAGCCATGTTCTTCACCGTGTCGCGCTCGGTGATCTCGAACACCACCCGCGTCGGATCAATGGCGCTGCCGGCGATGATGCGTCGCACCTCGGGAATGAACTCAGCCAGCACCAGGGCCCGGGGCGACAGGTTGAGGAAAATCTTGCCGCCAAAACCCTGCTCGTTAATGGCCTCAAAGGCCTTTTCGATCACCAAGTAATCCAGCTTGTGGATGATGCCGGCGCGTTCGGCGATTTCGACGAACTCGCCGGCGCCCATGATACGTCCGCCTTCGAGCTGGATGCGTGAGAGCACTTCGATGGCATGGACCTCATTGCGCCGCACGTCGAGTATCGGCTGGAAGTGAGGAATAATGCGCTTCTCTTCGACGGCGTTGATGACGATAAGACTCTTCTCGCCAATGGAACGGAACACTTCCACCACATCGTCGTTGGTCGGTATGCCGACCCGGCCCTTGCCCTCGATCTTGGCCTTGTACATCATGTTGTCGGCGAACAGGAACAGGTCCTTGGGTTCCTTGGCATGTTCGGGATACATGGCGACGCCGACCGACACCGTAGCCTTCACCGGTGTGCCATCCGGCGCTTCCAGGGTCATCGTCTGGCTTTCGGCGACAATGCGTTCCGCCACAGAACACGCCTGCTGTATGTCCGCCTCGGACAGGATGGCAGTAAATTCGTCGCCGCCGTAGCGGGACAGAATATCGCCGCCGCGCAGGGCGCGACGCATGGCCTTGGAGAACTGTTCCAGGAAGCGGTCGCCAAAGGAATGACCGTAGCTGTCGTTCACCATCTTGAAGTTATCCAGGTCCACCACCAGCAGGCCAAAGGGCATGTTGTGGCGCTCGGCGCGTCCTACCTCGTAACCCAGCATCTCCCAGAACACGCGCTGGTTGTAGAGGTTGGTCAGAGGGTCACGGGTGGCGTAATACTCCAGGTCGCGGGTGTATTTGTAGATTGCCTTGACCGAACCGACGACGTTGAGCAGGGTGGAGAGAACGCTGTCGAGCACCAGGATACGCGTCTCGTCCTTGACGATTTCGGCCTGGACGCCGATGCCGACGATGCCGCCGATCTTGGGCGTTTCCACCAGCAGGGATTTGACCTGCACTTCGATCTCATGCTCGTCGAGATCAATCGTCACCCCGGCCGGATCGGCCACATGGTGGCCCACATGTACCGAATTCACCTCGGAGAAATTCGGGTGTTCGGCCATGGTGCGGCGTACCGTAGCTTCCAGCAGGGCCTTGGTGCGGTCCGAGGGCGGTGAACGCCAGAACACTTCGAGATCGAAGAGTTCGTCGTCCACTTTGAAGATCGAGAACAGGGTGTAGGCGTCGACGATCTGGTTGATGTCGATCAGCAGCCGGATGATGTATTCGCGCCAGTCCTTGACCACATCGGAGGTGATGACGAACTTCTCCAGCAGACGTATCTCGAACTCCAGCAAGTCCTTGTCCACTGCCACCGAGCGCAGGCGCTTGGCCAGATCGCCCACCTTGTGGAAAACGCTGTTGAGTTCGGCGAAGCCCAGATCCTCGTCCTTGAGGTCCAGATGGTGCAGGTCGGCAACGCGGTTCACTGCCTCGATGCGCTGATCCATGGACTCGATGGCGCCGTCGATGCGACGATTGACGTAGAGCACCACCAACAAGGCCATGATGAGCGGAATGGGGGCGATCCAGCCCAGGGAGGCTATGAACTCGTCCTTGGCCTTGCGAATTGCCGGCCCCAGATCCTGAGTCACATCGATCACGCCCAGCACATCGCCGACATGAGCATTGTCATGACAGGTCAGGCAACGGGCCTCGGCCTTGAGCGGGAAGATGCTGCGGACACTCTCGGCGCGTTGTTCGCGGGAAGCCTCGCCGCGGGTGAACACCCGGCGGATCGACTCGTCCAGGTTGCCCTGGGCGATAACGCCATAGCGCGTTTCCACCACCTCGCCGCGATAGATGTCGATGGCAAACGCGCTGTCACGGGTGCCGCCCTTGATGGCGGCGATGAAGCCTTCCACCTGCTTGCGCTGCCAGCCCGTGCTCATGAGCTGGAACATGGCGTTGAACGTGGTGTTGGCGAAGGCGTCGGAAGAACGCTGGGCGTCGGCGCGCACCGTGTCCTCGAATATCCGCGAGACGGCAATATAGGAAGAGCCGAAGAAAAGCACGGAAACCACCGCCGAGGTGGTCAGGATAAAAGTCCGTATGGATTTCATGACGGGTCTGGCACGGCCAGGTCTCCTCCAGGTCGTATAGGCGCCGCAAGGGCTTAGTTTCCCGCAATATTACGATGGTTTTGCTGTTTTGCGCCGGGTACGCACGATCCAGGACAACAGCACAATGCAAAGCAGGAGCAGCGGCCGGTCGCCCGCCAGACTATAGGGTGTCCGCCCCTGAAAGCCGCGCACTTCGACCTGCAGGGCCTGACTGGTGAAGGGATCGAGGGCCGCTGTCACCTGACCATTCGGCGCTATTGCCGCCGTCATGCCGGTATTGGTGGCGCGCAACATCGGGCGTCCGGTTTCCAGGGCGCGTAGCTGGGCGATCTGAAGATGTTGCGGCTGGGCCAGGGAGTCACCGAACCAGGCGGTGTTGGAAAGATTCACCAGCAAGGTAGCCTCGGGCAGGAAGGCCAGGACTTCCTCGCCAAACAAATCTTCGTAGCAGATGCTCGGTGCCACCTTCTGGCCGGCGATGAGCAGGGGTTTTTGCAGCGCCGGGCCGGCGGTGAAGTCCGACATGGGAATGCGCACCAGGCTGAAGAACCAGCCAAAGCCCGGCGGAATGAATTCGCCAAACGGCACCAGGTGACGCTTGGAGTAGGCCTGCACCGAAAGGTCGCGGCCGATGGCCACGGCGCCATTGGTATAGCCGCCCTCGCGGGTGCGTACCGCCACCCCCATGAGGGCCTCGCCGTTGGTCGTCAGGGTGCGCAACAGGTCGCGGGGGGTGTCATCGAAGAACAGGGGGATGGCCGTCTCCGGCAGCACCACCAGGGGCGCCGGCGCGGCGAGGGCGAGCTTCTGGTAAGTCTCCAGGGAAAGCGGCAGGCGCTCGGGATTCCACTTCAGGTCCTGGGGAATATTGCCCTGGAGCAGGCTGACCTTGAGAGGTTCGCCCACCGGCTCGGTCCAGGCCGTTCCCCGCAGCCCGATGCCAAACACCAGCAGCGCCGTCAGCGCCAGCATCGGCGCGCCCCGACGCCAGCCCAGGGCCAGCAGGGCTGCGCCCAGGGCCACAAGGAAGCTCAGCCCGAGGCTGCCAATCAGCGGTGCAAAGCCGGCCAGCGGACTCGGCAGCGTCTGGGAATAGCCGAGGGCCAGCCAGGGGAAGCCGGTGAACAGGGTGCCGCGCAACCATTCGGCCAGAGTCCATACCGCCGCTGCCAGCAGGATGTCGCGCGCCGTGCGCCCGGTTTGCCAGCGTTTGAACAAGCCGCCGGCGAGGGCGGGAAAGAGCGCCAGGTAGATGCAAAAGGCCAGGGTAGCCAGGGCCGCCAAGGGCGCCGGCATACCGCCGAACTGATGCAGGCTGACATAGACCCAGGACACCCCGGCGAGGAAGAAACCGAGACCCCAGGCAAAGCCGAGAGCGGCAGCGCGCCACGCCGTGGACGCGCCACACCACAGCCGCAACAACAGGGCCAGGGTGATGAATGGAACCGGAAACAGGCCGAAGGGCGCAAAGCCCAGCGCGGTCGCCGCACCCAGGGCGAGGGCGGCGAGCAGGCCGCGCATCATTCGGCCAGGGGCAGACTGCGTTGCTGATCCACCAGCAGGGTATGAACGCGACGGCTGTCGGCGCGCAGCACCTGGATGCGCAGGGAACCGAATTGCACCACTTCGTTGCGCTTGGGCAGGCGGCCGAGTTGATGAATCACCAAGCCGGCCACGGTGTCGTAGTCGTCGCTCTTGAAATCGGTGGCAAAGGCGGTATTGAAGTCCTCGATCTCGGTGGTGGCCTTGACCCGGTAGCGGCCGAGATTGTCGAGCACGATGTTGTCGGCGGCCTCGTCGAAGTCGTATTCATCCTCGATGTCGCCGACGATCTGCTCCAGCACGTCCTCGATGGTCACGATGCCGGCGACGCCGCCGTATTCATCCACCACGATGGCCATGTGGTTGCGACTGGCGCGGAACTCCCGCAGCAGCACATTGAGGCGCTTCGACTCCGGCACGAACACCGCTGGCCGCAGGCTGTCGCGGAGGTCGAATTCCTTGCCGGCAAAGTGGCGTAGCAAGTCCTTGGCCAGCAGAACGCCGATCACGTCGTCCTTGCTCTCGCCAATCACCGGGTAGCGGGAGTGGGTGGCATCGACGATGAATTCGGTGATCTTGTCCAGGGAATCGTTAACGCTGACCACGTCCATCTGCGCCCGCGGCACCATGACGTCGCGCACCTGGGTGTCGGAAACCTGAAGCGCGCCCTCGATGATGGAGAGGGCGTCGGCATCCAGCAGATTGCGCTCGAAAGCGCCGTGCAGCAGGTCGAGGAGTTGTTCCCGGTCTTCGGGTTCGCGCATTAGCAGCGCGGAAAGCCGTTCAAGCAATGTCGGGCGGTGACTGTCTGGGTCCATGGGATCAGGAATAGGGATCGGGGTAACCAAGTCCGGCGAGTATTTTGGTTTCCAGCGCTTCCATGCGCCGGGCATCTTCGGCGCCGGTTTCGTGGTCGTAAGCTTGGAGGTGCAGCATACCATGCACCACTAGGTGGGCGAAGTGGGCATCAACGCTCTTGCCCTGGTCGGCGGCCTCTTTCAGCACCACCGGCAGGCACACCACGAGGTCGCCCTGTACAACCGGTCCGGTTTCATAGACGAAGGACAACACATTGGTGGCATAGTCCTTTTCCCGGTAATCCCGATTCAGCATCTGGCCTTCTTCCGCGTCCACAAAACGCACCGTCACTTCGGCCGGCAGCGGGCAAGCCGCGCGCACCCAGCGCCGGACCGAAGGGCGCGAAGGTAGCGCCGCATTGTTACAGGCGTATTGCACCGACAGATGCAGTTCAGGTAGGCGTGGTTTTGGCATGACGCTCGTAGGCGGAAACAATGCGCGCCACCAAAGGATGGCGCACCACGTCGCTGGCATCGAACTCAGTGAAGGCAATACCGCGCACGTCCTTGAGGATCTTGCGCGCTTCGACCAGGCCGCTCTTGTGGCCCTTGGGCAGGTCCACCTGGGTCACGTCGCCGGTCACCACGGCCTTGGCGCCGATGCCAATGCGGGTGAGGAACATTTTCATCTGTTCCGGCGTGGTGTTTTGCGCTTCATCCAGAATGATGAAAGCGTGATTCAGGGTGCGGCCACGCATGTAAGCCAGGGGCGCAATCTCGATGTTCTGCTTCTCGAACAGGCGTGTCACCTTGTCGTGGCCCATCAGGTCGTAAAGGGCGTCGTAGAGGGGCCGCAGGTAGGGGTCCACCTTCTGCGCCAAGTCGCCAGGGAGGAAGCCGAGGCGCTCGCCGGCTTCCACCGCCGGACGGGTGAGGACGATGCGCTCCACCTGGTCGCGCTCAAAGGCATCGACGGCGCAGGCCACCGCCAGATACGTCTTGCCGGTGCCGGCGGGACCGGTGCCGAAGGTGATGTCGTGTTCCTGAATCGCCCGCAGATAATCCACCTGATGGGGGGTGCGGCCGTGAAGGTCGGACTTGCGCGTCAGTAGGCCGGCGCCGGGCAGCACGGTCTGGCCGCGATTGGAGATTTCCACCAGACCGAGCTGAATGTCGTCGATCGAAATCGGCTGCTTCGCTATCTCATAGAAGTGCTGCAAGGCCGCTGCCGCCCGCTTCATTCCCGCTGGCTCGCCGCTGATACGGCAACGCTCGCCGCGCCGGGCGATGGTGACGTCGAAGGCGGTTTCGATCTGGCGCAGATTCTCGTCCAGGGCGCCGCACAGGTTAGCCAGTCGCTCGTTATCGAGGGGGCGCAGATTGACGTCCAGGGGCTTGCCGCTCATGCCGCTTCCTGTTCCGGATCGGCATCGGCGGCAATCACGATCTCGCCGCGCAGACTGTGGGGAAAAGCCTTGGTGATGCGCACCTCGATGAAGTTGCCGATCAGGCGCGAGGCCGTGGGCGTCGGCGCGGGGAAATTCACCACCCGGTTGTTGTCGGTGCGGCCGGAGAGTTCCTGCTCGTCCTTTTTCGCCCGGCCTTCCACCAGCACACGCTGCACGGTGCCGACCATGGACTCGGACACCTGCATCGCCAGCTCCTCGATGCGTTTTTGCAGGCGCGACAGACGTCGGCTCTTGGTTTCCTGCGGCGTGTCGTCGGCCATGTCGGCGGCCGGGGTGCCAGGACGCGGACTGAAGATGAAGGAGAAGCTGGTGTCGAAACCCACCGCGTCGATCAGCTCCATGGTCTTTTCGAAATCCTCGTCGCTCTCGCCGGGGAAGCCGACGATGAAGTCCGAGGACAGGGAAATATCCGGCCGCGCCGCCCGCAGCTTGCGGATCAGGGACTTGTATTCGAGGGTGGTGTAGCCGCGCTTCATGGCCGCCAGCACCCGGTCGGAACCGGATTGCACCGGCAGGTGCAGATGCGACACCAGCTTCGGCACCTTGCGGTAGGCGTCGAACAGACTCTGGGTCATCTCGCGTGGATGGGAGGTGGTGTAGCGGATGCGCTCGATGCCCGGCATCTCGGCGATGGTCTCGATCAGGAAGGCCAGGTCGGCAGTTTCGCCATTCGGCCCGTCTGACAATGCGCCGCGATAGGCATTCACGTTCTGGCCGAGCAGGGTCACTTCCTTGACGCCTTGCTGGATCAGGCCCGCGACTTCCGCCAGCACATCGGCCACCGGGCGCGAGACTTCCTCGCCACGGGTGTAGGGCACGATGCAGAAAGTGCAGTACTTGGAGCAGCCTTCCATCACCGAAACGAAGGCCGAGGCGCCCTCGACGCGGGTGGTGGTCATGCCATCAAATTTCTCGATCTCGGGGAAGGACACATCCACCTGGGACTTGCCCGTGGCGCGCTGGGCCGCCACCAGTTGCGGCAGGCGATGCAGGGTCTGGGGGCCGAACACCAGATCCACGTATGGGGCGCGGCTGACGATGGCGTCGCCTTCCTGGCTGGCGACGCAGCCGCCGACGCCAATCAGCAGGCCGGGGTGGGTCTTCTTCAGGTTCTTGACCCGGCCCAGCTCATGAAACACCTTCTCCTGAGCTTTCTCGCGCACCGAACAGGTGTTGAACAAAATGATGTCGGCGTCTTCGGGGGTATCGGTCTTCACCACCGGCTCGCTGGCGGCGAGGGCATCCAGCATCTTGTCCGAGTCGTACTCGTTCATCTGGCAGCCGAAGGTGCGGATATAGACTTTCTTGGGGGGGGCGGTTTCACTCATGGACGTAATTTTAGGCCATTGGTCCGCTAGTCCCGAAATTCCGGCAAAATCCGGCCTCCATGCTTTCCGCCCACCAACTCTCCTGCGTTCGCGGCGAACGTACCCTGTTCGCCGGCCTCGACCTCGCCGTTCAGCCTGGCGAGTGGCTGCATATCCAGGGCGAGAACGGCGCCGGCAAGACCACCCTGATGCGCACCCTGATCGGCCTGATGCCGCCAGCCGAGGGTGAAATCCGCTGGTGCGGCGAACCGGTGAAGAAGCTCGGCGAGGACTTCCGCCGCGAGCTGCTCTATCTGGGCCATTACGGCGCCGTCAAGGAAGAGCTGACGCCGTTGGAAAACCTGCACCTGGCCGCCGCCCTCGACGGCGATGAACTCTCCGAGCGCGACGCCCTCACTACCCTGCATCGCTTCGGCCTGCGCGGTCGCGAGGAACTGCCGGTGCGGGTGCTTTCCCAGGGTCAGAAGCGCCGTGTACTGCTGTCGCGTCTGGTAACGCGCAAGGCGAGGCTCTGGGTCCTCGACGAACCCTTTACCGCCCTCGACGTCAAGGCGGTGGACATGCTCGCCGGCGTCATCGGCGAACACGTCGCCGGCGGCGGCATGGTGATCCTCACCAGCCACCAGTCGATTCCCGTCCCCGGTGGCAAGGTGTTGGTGCTATGAACGCCATGCTCGCCATCATCCGCCGCGACTTGCTGCTTGCCGCCCGGCGCAAGAGCGAGGTGATGACCGCCCTGTTCTTCTTCATCATCGTCGTCAGCCTGTTCCCGCTCGGCATCGGCCCTGAGCCGTTGCTGCTGAAGAAGATCGCCCCTGGCGTGCTTTGGGTCGCCGCCCTGCTTGCCACCATGCTCGGCCTCTCGCGCCTGTTCGCTCCCGACCACGCCGACGGCACCCTGGAGCAGATGGCCCTCTCGCCGACGCCCCTCGGCCTGCTGGTGATGGGCAAGATCGTCGCCCACTGGATCGTCTGCGGCCTGCCCTTGGTGTTGCTGGCGCCGGTGCTGGGCCTCCAGTTCGACCTCGATGCCGAGGCCCTGGGTGTGTTGATGCTGGCGCTGCTGATCGGTACTCCGATCCTGTCCCTGATCGGCGCCATCGGCGCGGCGCTGACCCTCGGCGTACGCGGCGGCGGCGTATTGCTGTCGCTGCTGGTGCTGCCCCTCTACGTGCCGACCCTGATCTTCGGCGCCGGCGCCGTCGAGGCCCACATCTCCGGCCTTGGCGCCATGGGGCATTTGTCGCTGCTGGCGGCGTTGCTGGCCCTCGGCCTCTTCTTCGCCCCCTGGGCGGCGACAGCGGCACTGCGTATCGCCCTCGAATAGACTGCCCTGCAAGTGCCGCTGGACGGGCGTTCCGGGCCTGTTATGGCTGCAAGCGCCATTCCACGCGGCTTGCGGGCTTGCCTCAAGAGAGCAGCCGTGCCGGAATCAGGCGTCGCAACAGGCCGCCGAGGCGCTCACGGAATCCCGGGCTATGCAGGCCGGCACCGCCGATCAGGCCAATCACGGAGCCGAGCACGGTATCGAACAGCCGCGCCTCGATGATGACGCCGGGCATACTTTGGCCGAGGGTGGTGGCCTCGGCGAGGAAGATGGTCAGGGGCGTGATGAACACCACCGCCAGGCCGTAGTGCCGTACCACCAGGGTTTCGATGACGAAAGCCAGCGCCATCATCAGCAGCGATACCCGCCACGGGTCCAGCGGCAGCGAGAGCAGGCCCAAGGACAGCAGGAGACCGACGCCGGTACCGAGAATACGGTGCAACTGCTTGTTCCACACCGCCCGCAGCGACACGCCCTGAATCACCGCCAGGCAACTCACGGGCACCCAGTAGGCGCGCTGCAACTCCAGCATCTGTGCGACGAGCAGCGAAATGCCGACACAGGCGCCGATGACCACCGCATCGAACACCACGAAGTCAAATGTTGCCGGTGGTAAAGGTGTTACCGGCTGCGGCGCCCACAGGCGCAGCGTCCAGGCGCTGTAGAGCAAGGCCACCAGGCAAGCCAGCAGGCAGCCCATGGTGAGCAGGCCGACGCGCAGGGGAACTTCCGCCACCGTCAGCGGCGAATAGGCGCCAATGGCGGCGGCCATGACGAAGAACAGGCTGCCCGGCGGACCAATGCCGTAGAAACGGCAGACCATGGTCACCAGAATCGCAATGACCGTGAGTATCAGGGGCATCAGCAGCGGCACAAAATGGCTCATCATGCCGAAGGCGTAGCAGGCGGCCATGCCGAAGGCGCAGGCCATCAGGGAAACCATTCGGTGGTGCAGGGGCGTCTCGGGGGTGTAAAGAAAAACGATGCCGCCGAGGGACGAGATCAGGCCGTAATCGAGGTGATCGAAATAGGCGCCAACCAGGAGCGGCAGGCCCGATGCCAGGGCCGCCGCGAAGGGCATCTGCCAGCGGCGCTCACTGGCATTGAAGGTGGTCAGGTGCGCCAGTTCGGCGCGCAACGCCGCCTTGAGCCGGCCCCAGGACCACCAGGACTCCATCATTCAGCCTCGTGGCGGATGAATACCGGCGCTACCCCCGGCTGCCGCCCCATGCCTGAAGCCGCTGCCCTGCAAGCGCCTGTACACGGGCATTTCCGCCATGCCTTGGCCAGACGCGCCATTTCACGCGGTCTGCGGCGGGATTCAGTTAGCGTCGTAGTAATAGGCCTTGGTCGGCACCCGGGCGGCGGCGGTTCGCTGGAGGTTGTCGAGAGACAGGGGCGCCTTGTCCCACCAGAGGGCGCGGCCGGCCTGCTGGACCTGGAGTTCTTCCGGGTGCTTCTGCAGCCATTCGCGCATGAACTTTGTGTGCTCGGATTCGTAGATTGCCATGTGGGTATCCCTCTGGAGTTGGTCTGGTTATTCCTTGAGCCGGGTGACGCGCATCACCTCGGGTATGCGCCGCAGGTCGCGCATCAGTCGCGCCAGGTGGATGCGGTCGCGGACCTGGACGTTGAAAAAGATGGTGGTGTAGAAGCTGCCTTCCTGGTCCATGGTCACGTTCTCGATGTTGGACTCGGCGCTGGAAATCGCGGTCGCCAGCTTGGCGAGGACGCCGCGCCGGTTCTCGGTGTGAATGCCGATGCGCACCTCGAACAGCCGGCCGGGTTCCGGGTCCCATTCGACGTCGATCCACTTGTCCGGCTCCTGGGTGCGGGACTTGCGGATGGAATGGCAGTCGTGGGTATGCACCACCAGGCCCTGGCCCTTCCTGATCGAGCCGATGATCGGGTCGCCGGGAATCGGCCGGCAGCAGGCGGCAAACTGCACGGCGATGCCTTCGGTGCCGTGGATCACCACCGAATTGCCACCACGGCCTTCGGCGGCGACGCCTTCCTCCAGCAGCAGCAGGCGCCGTGCGACGACGGCGGCGAGGCGCTTGCCGAGGCCGATGTCGCCAAACAAATCCTGGCGCGAGCGGATGCCGATGTCGCGCACCAGCTTGTCCCAGGCGGCCGTGGTGATGTCGGCGAAGACGTAGCCCATTTCTTCGACCGCATGGGAGAGCAGACGCTGGCCGAGGGCGGCGGATTCGTCGTGCTGGCGGGTCTTGAGGAAATGGCGGATCTGCGCCCGCGCCTTGCCGGTCTTGACGTAGGAGAGCCAGGCCGGATTCGGCGCGGCGTGGGAGGCGGTAACAATCTCGACCCGGTCGCCGTTGCGCAGTTCGGTGCGCAGGGGCATCAGCTCGAAGTTGATGCGGCAGGCGACGCAGCGGTTGCCGATGTCGGTATGCACGGCGTAGGCGAAATCCACCGCCGTGGCGCCGCGCGGCAGCACCAGAATCTTGCCCTGGGGGGTGAAGATGTACACCTCGCCGGGGAACAGATCGACTTTGACGTTTTCCAGGAACTCGGTGGAATCGCGGGAGGCGGATTGCAGGTCGATCAGGGATTGCAGCCAGATATGGGTCTGGCGCTGCAAGTCATTGAAGGCGACGTCGTCCTTGTAGAGCCAGTGGGAGGCGACGCCGGATTCGGCGACGTGGTGCATCTGGCGGGTGCGAATCTGGGCCTCGATGGGAGTGCCGTAAGGGCCGATCAGCGTCGTGTGCAGGGACTGGTAGCCGTTGGCCTTGGGAATCGCGATGTAGTCCTTGAACTTGCCCGGCACCGGCTTGTAGAGGCTGTGCAGGGCGCCGAGGGCCAGGTAACAGGACGGCACGTCATCCACGACAATGCGGAAGCCGTAGATGTCGAGCACCTGGGAGAAGGTCAGGCGCTTCTCCTGCATCTTGTGATAAATGCCGTAGAGATGCTTTTCGCGCCCCATCACGTCGGCCTTGAGGCCGGCTTCGGGCAGGCGCTGTTCGATAGCAGCGAGAATCTTGCTCACCACCTCGCGGCGGTTGCCGCGCGCACCCTTGACCGCCTTGGACAATACCCGGTAACGCATCGGATGCAGATGGCGGAACGACAGCTCCTGCAATTCGCGGTAGAGAGAATTCAAGCCCAGGCGGTTGGCGATCGGCGCGTAAATCTCCAGGGTCTCGCGGGCGATGCGGCGGCGCTTGTCGGGGCGCACCGCGTCGAGGGTGCGCATGTTGTGCAGGCGGTCGGCGAGCTTGATGAGGATGACCCGCACGTCACGGGCCATGGCCAACAGCATCTTGCGGAAGTTCTCGGCCTGGGCCTCTTCGTAGGACTGATGCTCGATGCGGTCGATCTTGGAAACGCCATCCACCAGTTCGGCGGCGGCGTCACAAAAGCGGGCGCCGATTTCCTCCTTGGTGATGGCCGTGTCTTCCATCACATCGTGAAGCAGGGCAGCGGTCAGGGCCTGGGCATCAAGGTGCCAGGCCGCCAGAGTTTCGGCGACGGCAAGAGGATGAGAAACGTAGGGATCGCCGCTGGAGCGGAACTGGCCGCGATGGGCATCGGAAGAGAACTCGTAGGCCGCGACGACCTTTTCGATTTCTTCCGGCTTGAGATAGGCAATGCTTAGCTTGAAACGCTCCAGGTCTTCCACCATGTCCACCGGCGGATGCATATCCACCGGGATGATGGGCGGCTCATCGGCAAACCGGGAGGATGCAACAACAGGGGGGGAAGACGGGACCGCAGCCAAAATAGTGCTCCCACCCCCGGGTCCGACTTAGGACTGGCCTCGGTGGAGGATTTCCAGGCCGACCTTGCCAGCGGCCATTTCGCGCAGGGCGACAACCGTGGGCTTGTCGCGACCGGCCTCTACCAGGGGGGTGCTGCCGGTGGCGATCTGGCGGGCGCGGCGGGCGGCGGCCAGGGTGAGGTCAAAACGGTTGGTGATGCGCTTCATGCAATCGTCTACGGTTACGCGGGCCATGGTGGTTCCAATCAGTGTGATTCGAGAAAACAGAAAGCGTCGGGGTGACGCGCGCGCTGGGCGGGGAAGCGCAGCCGCGAGGCCCTGACTGCTGCCAGCAGGTCTTTGAGAGCCTCCTGCAAGTCATTGTTGATTATAACAAATTCAAACTCCCCCACGTGACGCATTTCACCCTGGGCGGCGGCGACACGGCGCTGGATTACATCCTCCGGGTCGGTGCCACGCCCGCGCAGGCGCCGCTCCAGTTCGGCCATCGAGGGCGGCAGGATAAAAATACCCACGGCATCCGGAAACAGGCGCTTGACCTGCTGGGCGCCCTGCCAGTCGATTTCCAGCAGCACATCGCGGCCGGCAGTCAGTTGCTCGCTGATCCATACCTTCGAGGTGCCGTAGAAATTGCCGTGCACCTCGGCCCATTCGAGAAACTCGCCGCGATCGCGCATGGCGACGAAGGCGGGAATATCGGTGAAATGGTAGGCCACCCCGTTCACCTCGCCGGCACGGGGCGCCCGCGTGGTATGGGAAATGGAGAGTTTGACGCCGCTGTCCTGCTCCAGCAGCAGGCGCACCAGGGTGGTCTTGCCGGCGCCGGAGGGGGCGGAAACAACGAAAAGATTGCCGTGACTCATGGCTTACTCGATGTTCTGGATTTGTTCGCGCATCTGCTCGATGAGCAGCTTCATTTCCAGCGCGATTTCGGTGATTTCGATGGAGACAGACTTGGAGGCCAGGGTATTGGCCTCACGGTTGAGTTCCTGCATCAGGAAGTCGAGACGCTTGCCGATGCCGGCCTTGTCGGCCTTGCTCACTACCCGGTCGACTTCTGATAGATGGGCGACCAGGCGGTTGAGTTCCTCGGCAACATCGATTTTGGCGGCGAACACGCCGACTTCCTGGCGGATGCGCTCTTCGTCCAGATTCGCCACCGCCTCCTTGAGCTTTGCCGCCAGACGCTCGCGATAGCCCTCGATAGCCTGGGGCAGAACCGGCTGGGCGCGGGCGACCAGGTCGCGAATCTTCGCCGTGCGCTCGAACAGCATGGCCGCCAGCTTGTCGCCCTCGCGGCGGCGGGTGGCGACGAAGTCGTCGAGGGCCAGATTCGCCAGTTCCAGGCATTCCCGTTGCAGGGTGTCGTTATCGACGCCGCTGTCGCCGATCATGCCCGGCCAGCGCAGCACATCCGACACGGCCAGGGGCGCAGCATCCGGCAGTTCGGCGCGAACCGCGCCCTGAAGCTCCTTGAGGCGGGCCAGCAGACCGGCATTGAGGGACAGGTCGCGGTTGCTGCCGGCATTGGCCTGGAGCTGGGCGCGGCATTCCACCTTGCCGCGGGTAATGCGGCCGGAAATCAGCTCACGCAGGGGCAGTTCAAGAAAGCGCAGCTCCTCGCCGATGCGGAAATGAATGTCGAGATAGCGGGCATTGACGCTCTTCAGCTCGATATGCAGGGAAACCTGGGGCAGCTCGCGGGAACGCGCAGCATAGCCCGTCATGCTCTGGATCATGGGCGGCGGACGAAGAATAATGAGTGGGTAGGCATGCGGATTGGGGAAAATATGCCGGCCCGCCTTTACAGGGCCGGCACAAACAAAGAGAATCCCGACCCATAGTGTAGCCTTCCGTCCATGCCGCCACAACAAATCAACCAGCCGCTGCCGCCGGATTTCCGGCTTGATCGCTATCGCATCGAACGACAGCTTTCCCTGGGCGGCTTTTCCATCGTCTATCTGGCCTATGACGATGAAGGCAATCCGGTGGCAATCAAGGAATACCTGCCGGCCAACCTGGCCCTGCGCACCGCCGACGACCCCCTGCCGCGCATCACCGACGAGCACAAGGCGGCCTTCAACTACGGCCTGCGCTGCTTCTTCGAGGAAGGCCGCGCCCTGGCCCACCTGAATCACCCGAATGTGGTGCGGGTGCTGAATTTCTTCCGTGCCAACGACACGGTTTACATGGTCATGCAATACGAGCGCGGTCGCACCCTCCAGGAGCACATCCAGAAACACAAGGGACAGCTCAAGGAAGGCTTTATTCGCGCCGTGTTCTCGCGCCTGCTGAATGGCCTGCGGGAAGTCCATGCGCAGAAACTGCTGCATCTGGACATCAAGCCCTCCAACATCTATCTGCGCAACGACGGTACGCCGGTACTGCTGGATTTCGGCGCCGCCCGGCAAACCCTCACAGTCGATGGCATGTCCCTGAAGCCCATGTATACGCCGGGATTCGCCTCTCCCGAGCAGTACAACGCCCGCGACCAGCTCGGTCCCTGGAGTGATGTCTACAGCATCGGCGCCAGCATGTATGCCTGCCTCGCCAGCGCCGCACCCCAGGCCGCCGACGCGCGCATGGAGAAGGATCAGCTGGTTCCCGCCACCCGGCGCTGGGCCGGCGAGCACTCGGACCAACTGCTGGAGACCATCGACTGGTGCATGCAAATCGACCACCTGGAGCGCCCCCAGAGCGTGTTTGCGCTGCAAAAGGCCCTCACCGAACGCGACCGCACCATCACCTCGCGCGGCTGGCTCGATTCCCTGCGTCACAAATTCAAGGGCCTGGCACAGCGATGACCCGCCCCTCCCCCCACCCCATCAACCCGCAGAAGACCGTCACCCCTGAACACAGGGCGTCTTCCAGCGACATGCCCGTGGAGGCATCATGAAGTTCACCATTTTTCAGGACAGCCGCATTGGCAAGCGCAAGTCCAACCAGGACCGGCTGGCCTACAGTTATTCCCGCGACGCCCTCATGATGGTGGTGGCGGATGGCATGGGCGGCCACCTGCACGGCGAAATCGCGGCCCAGATCGCCGCCCAGTACATTACCGAGACCTTCCAGCGCGAAGCCAAGCCGATGCTGGATGACCCCTTTCTGTTCCTTTCCCGCACCCTCACCAACGCCCATCACGCCATCATCGACTATTCGGTCGAGCAGGGCCTCGAAGAGGCGCCGCGCACCACCTGCGTCTGTTGCGTGGTGCAGGACAGCGTGGCCTATTGGGCCCATGCCGGCGACTCGCGTCTCTATCTGCTGCGAAGCAATCGCATCCTCACCATGACCCATGACCACACTCGCGTTCAGGCCATGGTGGACCAGGGTCTCATCAGCGCCGAGGAGGCGCTCCACCACCCCTCGCGCAACCGGGTCTATAGCTGCCTCGGCGGCACTCAGTCGCCGCAGATCGACTTCTCGCGCAAGACCCCCCTCAAGGCCGGCGACACCTTCCTGCTGTGCACCGATGGCGTCTGGGGCCCGCTTGGCGATGACCTGATCGTGCGCGGCCTAACCGGGGTTAATCTGCTCCAAGCCGTGCCCCGGCTCATGGAGCAGGCGGAGACGAATGGCGGCGAGACCGCCGACAATCTTTCGGCAATTGCGATGGTATGGCAGGAAGACTACGACGACGGTGACACCACCCTGGGCGTTGAGACCCAGACCATGCCCCTGGGCGCCCACACCACCACCATGGAGGAATTTGGCCGCCATCGTCCGCCGCAGCCCGACCTCACCGATGACGACATCGAGAAGGCGATTGATGAGATCCGCAACGCCATCGAGAAATATTCCAAGTAACGCTAATCACCACGGAAGCCCCCACATGAGTCGCCCCTCCGGCCGCAGCGCCAACCAGTTACGCAGCCTCAAGATCACGCGCCAATTCACCATCCATGCTGAAGGCAGTGTGCTGGTGGAGTTTGGCAACACCAAGGTGCTGTGCACCGCCAGCGTCGAAGAAAAAGTGCCGGGCTTCCTCAAGGGCAAGGGCGAAGGCTGGGTCACCGCCGAATATGGCATGCTGCCCCGCTCCACCCACACCCGCAGCGACCGCGAGGCGGCGCGCGGCAAACAGTCGGGCCGCACCCAGGAAATCCAGCGCCTGATCGGCCGCAGCCTACGTGCCATCACCGACCTGCCGGCCCTCGGCGAACGTCAGATCACCCTCGATTGTGATGTGCTCCAGGCCGACGGCGGCACCCGCTGCGCCTCCATCACCGGCGCCTGCGTCGCCCTTTACGACGCCGTGAATAGCCTCCTGGCCGCCGGCAAGTTGAACGTCAATCCGCTACGCGATTTCGTTGCCGCCGTCTCGGTGGGCATCGTTGACGGCGTACCGGTGCTCGACCTCGACTACCCGGAAGACTCCGCCTGCGATACCGACATGAACGTGGTCATGACCGGCAGCGGCGGCATGGTGGAACTCCAGGGCACCGCCGAGGGCGCACCCTTCACCCGCGCCGAACTCGACGCTCTGCTGGTGCTGGCAGAAAAGGGCATCGGCGAGATCGTCGCCGCCCAAAAGGCGGCGCTGGCATGAAGCAACTCGTTCTCGCCTCCAACAACGCCGGCAAGCTGCGGGAGTTCGGGCAGCTCCTCGCCAGCGTGGACTTCGAGGTCTTGCCCCAGGCGGCCTTCAATATCCCGGAAGCCGAGGAACCCCATTGCACCTTCGTCGAGAACGCGCTGGCCAAGGCCCGTCACGCCGCCCGCGCCACCGGCCTGCCGGCCCTTGCCGATGATTCCGGCCTCTGTGTCGCGGCCCTCGGCGGCGCGCCGGGAGTGCTCTCCGCCCGTTATGCCGGCGAGCCGAAGTCCGATGCCCGCAACAATGCCAAGCTGATCGCCGACCTCGCCAGCAAGCCGGATCGCCGCGCCCATTACGTCGCCGTGCTGGTATTCGTGCGCCATGCCGATGATCCGCAACCGATCATTGCCGAGGGCGAGTTTCACGGTGAGATCATCGACACCCCGCGCGGTGAGGGCGGCTTCGGCTACGACCCCTATTTCCTCGTCCCGGACCGGGGCCTCACCGTGGCCGAATTGCCGGCCGAAGAAAAACACGCCATCTCCCACCGTGGCAAGGCCTTGCGGGAGTTGGTGGCGAAGCTGGGGCGGTAAATCGGGCCGTGGGCTTCATTCCCATCGCGGCGGCGCAGGCCCCCCCCTGGCGACTGGCGGCCCTGCCGCCCCTCGCCCTCTACATCCACGTACCCTGGTGCGTGCGCAAGTGCCCCTACTGCGACTTCAACTCCCATGAGATCAAGGGCGGCCTGCCGGAGGACGACTATCTCGCCGCCCTGATCGCCGATCTCGAAGCCGCCCTGCCCCTGGTGTGGAACCGGCCGGTGCATAGCATTTTCATCGGCGGCGGCACCCCGAGCCTGCTTTCCGGCGCCGGTGTCGACCGGCTGCTAATGGCCATCCGCGCCCGCCTGCCCCTGGCGCCGGATGCCGAAATCACCCTGGAGGCCAATCCCGGCACGGCGGAAGCGGAGAAGTTCGCTGCCTTTGCTGGCGCCGGCGTGACCCGGCTTTCCCTCGGCATCCAGAGCTTCGACGATGAAAAGCTGCGCGCCCTCGGCCGCATCCACAATGGCGCCGACGCCCGCTCCGCCATCGAACTCGCCCAGCACCACTTCGACGCCATCAACCTCGATCTCATGTACGGCCTGCCGCACCAAACCCTGGCCGAATCCCGGCGCGACCTCGACACCGCTATCGCCTTCGCTCCTGGCCACCTCAGCGCCTACCACCTGACTCTGGAACCCAACACCGCCTTTCATCAGGCCCCGCCGCCCCTGCCCGATGACGAACTCTGCGCCGACACGCAGGAAATGGCGGAAGCCACCCTCGCCGCCGCCGGCTACCAGCACTACGAAACCTCGGCCTTCGCCCGGCCCGGCAGGCGCTGCGCCCACAACCTCAACTACTGGCGCTTCGGCGACTACCTGGGTATCGGCGCCGGCGCCCACTCCAAGCTCAGCTTCCCTGACCGCATCCGCCGCGAAGCGCGACCGCGCCATCCCCGCGACTACCTGGCCGATCCGGTAAGCCGCGACTGGCGGGATATCGACCACGCCGAGCTGCCCTTCGAGTTCATGATGAACGCCCTGCGCCTGACCGAAGGCGTCGAGACCCGCCTGTTCGCGGAACGCACCGGCCTGCCCCTGGCCCTCGTCGCCGAGGCCCTACGCGATGCCGAACGCGACGATCTGCTGACGGCGAGCCCGGAACGCATCGCCCCGACGCCCCGGGGGCAACGCTTCCTCAACGAGCTACTGCGCCGGTTTCTGCCGGATTAGGCCGAATAGGGCGGGGGGTTCCAAACCCGTCATAAATGAGAGAGAATCGCATTTGAGAACCTCACCCCTGGAGCCAGCATGAGACGTCAAATCCGGAATTCCCTGATCGCTTTCGGCATCACCGTCGCCCTCGCAGGCTGCAGCAGCCAGCCGACCTCCAGCGAACGCATCACCTACGAAAACGCCATCCGGCCGCTGATCGCCCAGCGCTGCCTGGATTGCCACGGTGACGACGCGCCGACCATGGAAGAGTTCAAAAAAGACAAGGAACGCTACGCAAAAGACAAGCTCGGCCCGCGCATGGACAGCTACGAGGCACTGATGGTGGTGGTCAATGGCAGCGACACCGGCGCCCTCATGCGCCGCCTCGACGATGGCGCCAACACCAAGGACGGCAAGCCCGGCAACATGTACAAGCGCCTGGCGAAGGAAGAAGACCTGCGCGCCGAGCGCCTGGCCCTGTTCAAACGCTGGGTCGGCAGTTGGAACCTGAAGCGCGCCAAGGACATCACCAATGAGGAAAGAAAGGCCATCCTGGCGCCGCGCAACTAACGCTGCAGGGACTCCTAAAGGACGCGGCGGAACACCACGTCCCAGACGCCGTGCCCGAGGCGCAGGCCGCGCTGCTCGAATTTGGTCAGGGGCCGGTAGTCGGGGCGCGGGGCGAAGCCTTCGACGGTATTGGCCAGCATCGGCTCGGCACTCAGCACCTCCAGCATTTGCTGGGCGTACTCCTCCCAGTCGGTGGCGCAGTGGATGTAGCCGCCGGGCGCGAGGCGGCTGACGAGAAGATGGACGAAGGGCGACTGGATCAGGCGCCGCTTCTGCTGTCGCGCCTTGGGCCAGGGGTCGGGAAAGAAGACATGGATGCCGGCCAGGCTGCCCTCGGGCAACATGTCGCGCACCACTTCCACGGCATCGTGCTGGGCCACCCGCAGGTTGGTGAGTTCGCGGGTAGCGATTTCCTTCAGCAGGCTGCCGACACCCGGCGTATGCACCTCGATACCCAGATAATCGTTCTCGGGATGGGCGGCGGCGATGGTGGCCGTGGTCTCGCCCATGCCGCAGCCGATTTCCAGAATCTTCGGCGCGGGGCGGCCAAAGATGGCATTCAGGTCGATGGCCTCGGCGCGATAGGGAATGCCCCAGCGCGGCAGGCCTTCCTCGTGGTAGCGGGCCTGGGCGCTGGACACACGCCCCTGGCGCAAGACGAAGCTGCGAATGTGGGTCGGGCGATGGGGGGTATCGGTCATGGACGTCCGCTCCGGCGGGTAGGTGTTGGGGCCATGGCGCTAGCAGCATCCTGGGCCGGCGCGGACTCGGGCGGCGGCGCGGCGTGGAATGCCTGGCGCAGGGCGGCCTCGGGGGATTTGAGCCACTCGGAGAAGCGCAGGCAATCGTCGATGCTGCCCTGTACCCGGGCCTCCTGACGCATGGCCTGGAGCCATTCGCCGAGGGACTGGGCGGGGCCGTTATCCATGGCCACCCATTCCTTCTCCAGCACCTCGCGGGCACGATGAGCCACTGGCTCGTTGATCTCGCGCCAGAAGCCGTAGCGGGCTTCGAGCAGTGTCAGGGAGTCGCCAGGCAGGCGCGTCTTGCAATGAACGGCGCGGGCATCGGTTTCCAGGGCCACGGTGATTTGCGACAGCAGTTCCTGAAGCCGGAACTGGGCCACCAGGTCATAGCGCGGGCGGCGCAGGGCCTGGGCAAAGGTGGCACAGGCGGCCTTGAGTTGGTCGGAATCCGGCGCAAAGGGCAGCGCATCCTTGAGGTGCATGGCCTGAGTCAGATGCTGCCAGTCCGCCGCCACGTCGGCGCCAAAATAATAGACGGAGAGTTCGCTCACGGCGTCGTCGATGGTTTCGGCCTGACGCTCGCGCCAGACGGCGTAGGCATCCTGCACCTCCTCCATGCGCTCCGGCACATCGAGGCAGGAAGCGGCCAGCAGGGAAATGCCGTGGGCCAGACCGAACAAACGCTGCTGGGTGAGGATGCGCGGATGCTCGAAGGCGTAGCCGAGGCGCGTCGGGTCCACCACGGCGGGCGCCGGCTTCTTCTCGGCCGGCTCTGCCGGCTCGGCCCGGGCGGCTCCCGCTGCCAACAGCAGCGCAGTAACAGCGGCGAGGGCCGCCAGCCGGCGCATCACGATCCGATCATCCCCCCAGTGGGCGAACTCGGCGTGGCGGCATACAGCTTCTTCGGCATGCGGCCGGCAAGGAAAGCCTCACGACCGGCTTCCACCGCCTTCTTCATGGCGCCGGCCATCAGCACCGGATTCTTCGCGCCGGCAATCGCTGTGTTCATCAACACGCCGTCGCAGCCGAGCTCCATGGCGATGGCGGCGTCGGAGGCGGTACCGACGCCGGCATCCACCAGCACCGGCACTTGCGCCGACTCGATGATCAGCTTCAGGTTCCACGGATTGAGGATGCCCATGCCGGAACCGATCAGGGAGGCGAGCGGCATCACGGCAACGCAGCCGATGCCTTCCAGCAGCTTGGCCTGGATCGGATCGTCGGAGCAGTACACCATGACCTGGAAGCCATCCTTGACCAGGGTTTCGGCGGCCTTGAGGGTTTCCGGCATGTTCGGAAACAGGGTGTCCTTGTCACCCAGCACTTCCAGCTTCACCAGGCTGTGGCCATCGAGAAGCTCCCGCGCCAGACGCAGGGTGCGCACCGCCTCATCGGCCGAGTAGCAGCCAGCAGTATTGGGCAGGTAGGTGTATTGGGAGGGTGGCAGGGCGTCGAGCAGGGAAGGCTGACTGGCATCCTGGCCGATGTTGGTGCGACGGATGGCGACGGTGACGATCTCGGCCCCCGAGGCCTCGACGGCACGCCGGGTCTCGTCGAAATCCTTGTACTTGCCGGTACCCACCAGCAGACGGGAACGATAGGCCTTGCCGGCAATGGTCAGCAGATCTTCCATGGAGTTTCCTTCCGGGTTCAGCCGCCGCCGACGGCGACGACGATTTCAATCTGGTCGCCCTCGGCCAGGGCGGTTTCGCCATGGCGGCTCTTGGGCACGATCTCGCCGTTACGCTCCACCGCCACGCGCTTGCCTGTCAATCCGCGCAGTTCAAGCAGGGCGGCGACAGTCAGGAGAGGGGGCAGGGAAACGGCTTCACCATTGATGCGGATCGAGATCATGGCGAAATTCTAACATCCGGCCATTGCCAGCCCCCGCCGCCGCCCCTACAATTGGCCCCTTCGCGGGCGTCGTATAATGGTAATACCCTAGCTTCCCAAGCGTGCGACACGAGTCGCAAGGTTTACGGGTTCCCTGTCAGGCGCTTCATCCTGACTCAACAACCCGCTTAATCCACCTTCCAGGTGGGTACCCTTGTAGGCGAAAGCTGTACAAGTAATTGTTCTGCTATTTCCGGACGGTCACAACGTCGAGTAGTAGGAAAATAGGCCGAACCGAGGTTTCAGCGCCTCGTAGCCTAAGAGCAGTGCGCCACTGGTAACGGTGGGGTACTAAGCGCTCTGACAATGTAGCCACCTTTTGGGGTACGTCATACCCCGCGAGGGGCTTGGCGTGATTCTGGGAGTTGCACCCGGATGAGGCGCTAGGCTGGGTTGGATGGTCAACGCAAGTGAACCGCTAATAAACGTCGTGAAGCTGTACGAGCCAAAAGCAACTTGTCGTATCGGGCTCTGCCAAAAGGCACGTGATCGGTTGTCCACCTGCTTGGTGTGGATACGCTGACGCTTGTATCACCGGCGAAAAGGCGGGACCTTCCCAACTCCGTTACTTGTACGGAACGTGGTAAGCCTGTATGGGCGTTCTTTAACAACATGGCAACTCATAGCGCCCCGGTCAGCTGTATAGCTGATCGGGGAGCATTGCATGCGTGTTTGGAACAAGACGACCCGCAAGGGGCGTTTCACCTATGCAGGTAGAGGATGATGGAAAAAGCGAATGCCTCGTTGTAATGATGGGGATAGGGGATGAAACGATTGCCCTGACGCGAAAGTGTGCTGACTTCCATCTGGTGACTCTTCGTAAGAAGGGTTTGTGCAATCGCAACCCGACGGGGCAGATGTTATTATCCCCGTCTGGGGATGATTGCGTCTTCCTCTGAAGGTTAGGGCGGGTGTAGTTCAATGGTAGAACTTCTGCTTCCCAAGCAGATAGCGTGGGTTCGATTCCCATCACCCGCTCCATACAACCGGAGGTTGATATGGACGCAATGCAGTTCAATTGCGATGTCGCCTCTACGGCTTGGCAGTCTTGGCACGAGATTCAGTGGGTCAAGGCTTATCAAGTTGTCGCGAGGTTACAAACACGTATTGCGAAGGCAGCAAAGGCAGGGGAGTGGCGGAAGGTTCGCACCTTGCAGAGACTCCTGACCAAATCCAGCGGCGCGAAAGCGCTGGCAGTTCGGCGGGTCACGGAGAATCAAGGCCGGAAAACTCCAGGTGTGGATAAACAAACCTGGGATACGCCGGAGGCGAAGTGGAAAGCGGTCGTTGATCTTGGCAACAAGAGATACAAGCCGTTACCGCTGCGTCGCATCTACATTCCGAAAGCAAACGGTGACAAACGCCCTCTGGGCATACCCACCATGCGCGATCGGGCGATGCAAGCGCTGCATTTACTGGCGCTGGAACCTGTCGCTGAAACAACTGGCGATCATCATTCCTACGGATTCCGACGTGAGCGCTCGACGGCAGATGCCATCGAACAAGTGCGAAACGTGCTGGGCCGGAAAGCTTCCCCGAAATGGGTGCTGGAAGGAGACATCAAAGGTTGTTTCGACAACATCAGTCATGACTGGCTGGTCGCCAATGTCTGCATGGACAAGGGCATCCTTCGGAAATGGCTGAAAGCAGGTTTTATCGAAACGGGAAGGCTTTTCCCAACGCAAGCAGGTACGCCGCAGGGAGGCATCATTTCCCCGGTTTTGGCGAATCTGGCGCTGGACGGCCTGCAACACGAACTGACCACACTGTTTAGAACGGTGCGGGAGGAACGCGCGGCAAAGGTCAATCTGGTGCGCTACGCGGACGACTTCATCATTACAGGTTGCTCGAAAGAGTATCTGGAAGAGAAAGTCAAACCCTTGGTGGAAAAATTCCTAGCCACTCGGGGCCTCATCCTATCGGAGAAGAAAACCAAAATCACGCATGTGACGGAGGGATTCGACTTCTTGGGGTGGAATGTTAGACACATGAAGCGAATGCTGATCACTCAGCCGTCGAAGAAAAACGTCAAAGCATTCCTCGAGAAAATCCGTGGCCTATTGCGGGACAGAAAGTCTGCCAGACAGATCGAGGTGATCGAAAAGCTGACCCCTGTAATCCGGGGGTGGGCTAACTATCATCGAAGTCAGATGGCATCCCAGACGTTTGCAAGGTGCGATCATCAAATCTGGCTAGCGTTGTGGCGTTGGGCGTGTCGCCGTCACCCGAACAAAGGGAAGCGGTGGATCAAACAGCGTTACTTCAAATGCCTCAAGGGGCGTGACTGGCGCTTCGCGGATCAGGACAAGCTACTACCGGTTTTGGTGGGATACCTGAAAAGGCCCCACACTAAGATCAAGGGGGAAGCAAATCCGTACGATCCAACGTACGACGAGTATTTTTCCAAACGGCTGGCAAAGCGGATGGATAAGACGCTCGAAGGACGTCGCAAGCTTCGCTGGTTGTGGTGGTGGCAGGAAGGTGAATGCCCCATCTGCAATCAAAAGATTACGAGAGAAACTGGGTGGCATCTTCACCACATAATCAAACGATCACAGCGAGGTTCGGACAAGCTGACCAATCTGGTTTTGCTACATCCGAATTGCCACATGCAACACCACGTCCTGGAGAAAACCGGAGCTGCCGGTACCTCGATGTTCAAGTAGAGGTGCTTATGGGTTGCTTGAGCCGTATGCGGGGAAACTTGCACGTACGGTTCTTAGGGGAGGGGGTGGCCGTGAGGCCGCCTCCTTACCCGCCTAGAGCCGTGGGTTCGATTCCCATCGCCCGCTCCACCGCCCCCTGCCGGCGGCGGCAAAGTTCCCCAAGGTTCAGATCAGAATGTAGCGGTGCACCCGCGTTTCCCGCTTCATGGCTTCCATGCCCTCGGTGGCGGAAAATTTCACCTGGCACACCAGCCACTTGCGCGTGTCGGCGCTGTGCATCATGGGGAGTCCGACACCGCCTTCATCTGCCGACGCGGCAGGATCAATACGCAGGAACTCCGACGGGCTCTTGAGCCAGGACACCAGTCCCTTCACCAGATTGTCCGGCGTCAGCGCCTCCTCGGCGTGAATGAAGCTGCCGGCGGCCACGCCCTGGGGCGGGGCTTCCTTGCCCAGGGTCCATTCCACCCGCAACAATTTTCCCGCCTTGCGCAACTTGTCCGTGTGTTCCTTGAAACCGTGCAGCAGGCGCGACAGGGCGGCCTGGCGCAGGCCTTCGCGGCTGTCGGCCTCGGTTCTTGCAAGACAGCGCAGGGTATGGTCGGCGAACAGCGGCGACGTGGCATCCACGCCGTTCTGCTTCACGCGCATGCCGAGGATGGCGTAAACATGCCCTTGGCGCTCCGGGGCCAGGGCCGGTAGCGCGTCCTTGACCTCGACGCTGCGACCGAGGGCCGCCGTGACATCTTCCCGGGCGGGGAAATGCCGCGCCAGGAAAGGCTCCTCCGGGTGGCCGCTGACCGAAAGGCCGTAGGCGCCGGGAATGGTGCGGACCTGGGTATCAAAGTAACGGATGGCATAATCCAGCGCCGGCGTCAGCGCCGCCTCGACGTTTTGCGCCGAGGCGAGGGTATCGCCGCAGACCCGCCACACCTGTTCCAGGCCCGGATGGCGCGCGGGTGCTTCGGCGCCAGCCCTGGGTTGCAGAAGATCCGTCTGCAAAATATCCACCAGCTTGCCAAACATGCTCATGATGTCGCCTCTCTGACGAGTTGCCTCAGGGAATTGACCATATTAGCGTCAATACATTTTTTTGCCCGCAGTTTCCTCTTCTCGGGGCGAAAAATGTCCGCTTTCCGGGCCTGTGGGACAATCGGCCGCAAGCCTTCTCTCGCGACGGAGTCGTCATGGAACTCTGGATTCTGGTGCTGTTGATCCTCGGCAGCGGCGTACTGGCGATGGCCGAAATGGCCGTCGGCGCCAGCCGCAATTCACAACTCGCCATGCGCGGCGCCGAAGGCGAGGACAAGGCGGCCACGGTGATCCAGTTCCGCCAGCATCCGAGCCGCCTGCTGGCGACGACGCAACTGGGCATCACCGCCATGGCCATGCTCGCCGGCGCTTTTGGCGAGTCGCTCTGGGTGCCCAGGGTGGAAACCTGGCTCAACAGCGCCGCCCCGGCCCTGGAAGGCATCAGCTACGGCCTCGCCCTGGCCCTGGTGGTGACCCTGGCGACCTTCTTCTCCATCGTTTTCGGCGAGGTGGTGCCCAAGCGCGTCGCCCTCGCCCGTCCCGAGGCCATCGCCATCGCCATGGCCGGCGCCATCAGCCTGCTGCTGCGCCTCGCCCACCCGCTGGTGTGGATCGTGTCCAAGACCGCCGACCGTGTGCTCGACCTGTTTCCGTTCAAGGAATCGGCGGAGGCCACGGCCGCCGACGAAATCCGCTTCCTGATCCAGTCCGGCCGCAAGGAAGGTTCCCTCGACCGCACCGAGAGCGAGATTCTTGGCAACGTGTTCCGCCTCGACAACCGCCGCGTCGCCGCCATCATGACCCCGGCGGCCGATATTGCCGGTTTCGACCTGGCGCTGCCAAGGGAAGCCAACATGAAAGTGCTGGAGGAACGCGCCGCCTCCCGCTTCCTGGTCTGCAAGGGCGGCATCGCCAATCCCCTCGGCTTCGTCGAGGGCCGCGAGCTGCTGCGGGGGCTGCTGGCAGGCAATCCGCTGGATTTCGGCAAGCTGTCGCCGAAGGCCCCCCACTATGTGCCCAACACTCTCTCGCTGATCGGTCTGCTGGAATTCTTCAAGGCCAACCAGACTCACATCGCCCTGGTGGTGAACGAGTTCGGCGCCACCGAAGGTCTGGTGACCCTTTCCGACCTGATGGGCACGGTGGTGGGCGAAGTCCTCTCGGGGGCCACCGAGGCGCCCCTGGCCGTGCAGCGCAGCGACGGCAGCTGGCTGCTGGACGGTCTGCTGCCGGTGGATGAGGTCAAGGAACTGCTGGGCCTGCCGGAGCTGCCGGAGGAAGACCTGGGCAACTACCACACCCTCGGCGGCTTCATGTTCTCCCAGATCGGCCACATTCCGAAGAAGGCGGAGAGCTTCGAGTGGGGCGGCTGGCGCTTCGAGGTCATGGACATGGAAAAGAACCGTGTCGATGAAGTGCTGGCCAAACACGTGGTGGCCGGGGAGCCATAACGCCCCGCTCTCTCCAAGCCGCTCGATTTACTTCTTCGCCACCGCCGGGTGTTTTTCCTGCCACTGGTGAATGGCAGCCGCGACATCGGAATGGCCGTTCTGGGTGGCCAGGGCGGCGGCTGTGACGCCAGCCTTGTCCTTTTCTGCGGCATTGGCACCCTTTTCCAGCAGCAGTCTCGCCATTGCCAGTTGATTGGTGGCGGCCGCCAGATGCAAGGGACCACGCCCGGCATTGCTGCGCAAATTGACGTCCGCGCCCTTGGCAATCAGCGCCTGCACCACCTGCGTTGATCCGGCAATCACCGCCCCATGCAGGGGCGACATGCCATGCAGGTCGGCCGCGCTGGCATCGGCGCCCTTGTCCATGAGCAGATTGGCGACGCCCGGATGATTGCAGAAGGCTGCGGCAAACAGGGGGGTGCGCTTGAGGCCATCGGCGGCATTGGCGTTGGCGCCGGCGTCCAGCGCCCGGTCAACACCTTCCACGTTGCCAGCCCCCGCCGCGACAAACAAGGCCTTGTCGTTCTCGGTCAGCCCTTTTTCAACGAAAAGGAATTGAGTGCAGGAATCCTTGAGTCCGGCTTCGCTCGCCGAATATTTGGCGTTCTCGTCCTGGCTGCCGCAGGCGGCGAGAAGGCCGGTTGCCAGACAGGCCAGGGCAGCCCGCAGGCGCCGGGACGGTAACTTGCTCGATACGATCATGTTTGCTCCAGCCGGGTCATGACAGTTTGCGCGAGTATCAGGCGGCGAGTTCCCGGTAGCGACCGCCGAAATACAGCAGCGGCGAACCTTCCTGGGTGGTGAAGCGCTCGACGCGGCCGATCAGAATGATGTGGTCGCCGCCGGGATGTATAGTTTCGTTGCTGCACTCGAAACAGGCCAGACAGCCCGGCAGCACCGGCGCACCGCCGAGGCCGGCGGCGTACTCCAGGCCGGCGAACTTGTCGGCCTGGGAAGTGGCGAAACGCTGGGAGATGTCGGTCTGGTCCGCCGCCAGCACGTTGATGGCGTAATGGCTGCATTCGCGGAACAGATTCAGCGCCGGCGAATGGTCGCCCAGGCTCCACAACACGAGAGGCGGATCGAGGGAGACCGAGGCGAAGGAATTGACCGTCAGGCCGGCCAGCTGGCCATCGCGCCCCTGGGCGGTAACCACAGCAATGCCAGTCGCAAACTGGCCAAGGGCAGCGCGCAGGGCGCGGGTATCGAGAGGAGCGTTCATCTACGGAGTAAGTTGTGTGATCTAGAATGCGGGGCTGTCACAAGGAGCTCGCCATGCGTCTGGGAACCCCGCTATCGCCTTCCGCCACCCGCGTCATGCTGCTAGGCAGCGGTGAATTGGGCAAGGAAGTCATTATCGCATTGCAGCGCCTCGGCTGCGAAGTGATTGCCGTCGATCGTTACGCCAACGCCCCCGGAATGCAAGTGGCCCACCGCAGCCATGTGGTGGCCATGACTGACGGCGCGGCCCTGCGACGGCTGATCGAACTGGAAAAGCCGCATCTGGTGGTGCCGGAAATCGAGGCCATCGCCACCGACATGCTGCTGGAGATCGAGCGGAACGGATTGGCGGAAGTCATCCCCACTGCCCGCGCCACACGCCTGACCATGAACCGGGAGGGCATCCGCCGCCTCGCCGCCGAAGAGCTGGGCCTGGCCACCTCGCCCTACAAATTCGCCGATTCCCTGGCCGAACTACAAGCCGCGATTGACTCCGGCATCGGCTACCCCTGCGTCATCAAGCCCGTCATGTCGTCCTCGGGCAAGGGCCAGTCCCTGGTGAAAACGCCCGCCGACGTGGCCAAGGCTTGGGACTACGCCCAGGCCGGCGGCCGGGTGGGCGCGGGGCGCGTCATCGTCGAGGGCTTCATCGACTTCGACTACGAGATCACCCAGCTCACGGTGCGCGCCGTCGGCGCCAGCGGTGCCGTGGAAACCTTCTTCTGCGAGCCCATCGGCCATGTGCAGGTGAATGGCGACTACGTGGAATCCTGGCAGCCCATGGCCATGAGCACGTCAGCCATCGAGAAGTCGCGCCAGATCGCCGCCGCCGTCACCGGCAACCTGGGCGGACGCGGCATCTTCGGCGTCGAACTGTTCGTCAAGGGCGACCAGGTCTGGTTCTCCGAAGTCAGCCCGCGCCCCCACGACACCGGCCTCGTCACTCTCGCCACCCAGCGTCTCTCCGAATTCGAACTCCACGCCCGCGCCATCCTCGGCCTGCCGGTGGATGTGAGCCTCTCCCGCCCCGGCGCCTCGGAGGTGATCTACGGTGGCATGGAAGAAAGAGGCATCGCCTTCGAGGGCGTCGCCGAGGCGCTGCAAGTCCCGGAATCGGACCTGCGCCTGTTCGGCAAGCCCGAAAGCTTCATGAAACGCCGCATGGGCGTCGCGGTGGCCAATGCCGACACTACCGACGAGGCCCGCAGCCGCGCCAAGCTCGCCGCGTCCCGCGTCAAGCCGGTGAAGGCGTAGCAAACCATGAAACCAAAGCTCTCACCACAGAGGCACAGAGACACAGAGAAGAGCAAAGACAAGCCGGAGATTTACTCCCGGTTTTCTCTGTGCCTCTGTGTCTCTGTGGTTCAAAATGGGGGTCAGCCTTGAGCGACTTCGGCCGCCGCCTAATCCGCTGGCAGAAACTCCACGGCCGCCACGGCCTGCCCTGGCAAGAAACCACCGACCCCTACCGGGTCTGGCTGTCGGAAATCATGTTGCAGCAGACCCAGGTGGCGACGGTGATTCCCTACTACCTGCGCTTCCTCGCCAGCTTTCCGACCCTGGCCGATCTGGCCGCCGCGCCGGTGGAACAGGTCATGGGCCTATGGAGCGGCCTCGGCTACTACGCCCGCGCCCGCAACCTCCACGCCTGCGCCCAGGCTATCGTCGCCGACCATGGCGGCCGCTTTCCGCGCCGACCGGAACAACTCGCCTTGCTTCCCGGCATCGGCCGCTCCACGGCCAACGCGATTGCCGCGTTCTGCTTCAGCGCCCAAGTGCCGATTCTCGACGGCAACGTCAAGCGGGTGCTGTGCCGCTGCTTCGGCATCGAGGGCTATCCGGGCGAAGCGGCAGTGGAGAAGCAACTCTGGGCCAAGGCAGAATCGCTGCTGCCCGACATCAGCCTGCCCACCTACATCCAAGCCCAGATGGACCTGGGCGCCATGGTCTGTGTGCGCGGCAAGCCCCTATGCGACACCTGCCCCCTGGCGGATATCTGCATCGCCCATCGGGACGGCCGCGAAAAGCAACTGCCGCAGGCGAAGCCGCGCAAGACGCTGCCGGAAAAGCAGGCCACCTTTCTCTTCCTGCGCCACGACGGCAAACTGCTGCTGGAACGCCGGCCGCCGGCCGGCCTCTGGGGCGGCCTGCTGGTGCCGCCGCAACTCGAACCCAACACCGATCTGGCGGCGTACCTGAATACCCTCGGTTACAAGCTGCTCCAACAGCAGGCGCTGGAACCCCTGCGCCACAGCTTCAGCCATTTTCACCTGACCCTGGAACCCCTGCTCTGCGACGTGACGCCCCTGGCCCGCGCCGCCCAAGGCGACCTGGTGGCGCTTGCGCCCGAAGACGTGGAAGCCGCCCCCCTGCCGGCGCCGATCCGGCGGCTGATCGGCAAAATCCAATCCTGAAGCTAAACCGTGGTCTGTCCCCCGGGTATTTCTCTAGCCCACCGCCAGCGAGCGAAAGTACTGAAGCCCACTTGGGTGCACATTACGCTGCGGCCTCCGGGCGATAAGACCAGCGCAGAGCCCTGACTCGGAGAACGTCACCAGACTGCAGCTCAATCTCAAATTTGCCTTGCTCCGGCTCGCGGAGGGTATTGATGGAGGACGACGGCCCCCACGGCTCTTGTTTCGGGAATTCCAGAGCACTGAATCCCTCGAACACCAGCAAGTGCGCGGTTGTCCCCACCGGATGCATTCGCAGATCGCAACGGTCTGCTTCCCAACTGATGTAGATCGCGGAGAGCACTGCATCGTGGACTGGAAGAGCTTCGAATTTCATAGATGCGCTCTAACGAAGCTGTAGAAAAATGTTCTTCATCCCCGCATTCTGCGGTGAACCAAATGGGATATCAAGAGTCACAGATCCATCCCGTTTGGAACATCTGCCATGGCCCGCTACAAGCCCATCGACAC